>Ga0209758_1000088_pt1 | contig 251547 bp, 231 predicted proteins | sample AraplaMF_Col_mMF_FD_184258 | JGI IMG/M metagenome (GOLD analysis project Ga0209758, IMG submission 184258) | Arabidopsis root microbial communities from the University of North Carolina, USA - plate scrape MF_Col_mMF (SPAdes) (version 2) | ecosystem: Host-associated > Plants > Roots >...
TACCGCGGACAGATGTCCGAGGTGGCGCGGCGCCTGCGGATCGGCCGCTCGACGCTCTATCGCAAGCTCGAGCATCTCGGCCTCGACGAGCAGCCGAAAGAGCCGGCTTAATCCGCCGAACGCCTGCGTTAACGCTCGCCATAAACCATGGCGAGCGTACGCGCGTTGCTGCATTAACTCTCGATTCACCATTGCATGGACGCAGCGGCGATTTGCTGTGAGTGTCCCGCTTTGCATCGCGGCGCGGCGCCGTTCGTGGCGCTTTCTCAAATGACGCGCGCGAGCTTGGCAGTGGAGTACGCGTCGATGCACAGCGCACGAATGAGCATCCTGGCCGGCACCGCGCTGGCGCTTGTCCTGACGGTCTCGACGACCGCGGGCGCAGCGCCGCAGGTCAATTCCGGGATCAACCCGGTGACCCGCGATTACAGCACGCCGGGCAGCATGCCGAAGCCGTCAACGCCGATCACGCCGGCCGACGATGGGCTCCGCTTCCGCGAGATGCCGTCGACCGGCGAGCCGACGCCGCTCGCTCCCGCCTCGCCTGCTCCTTCTCTTGCACCCGCGCCCAAGGTCGAAGCCAAGCCCGAAGCGAAAGCGCCTGAACCGAAAGCCGAGCCGCAACCGGCTCCCGCCGCGAAGGTCGAGCCGCCGAAGGCGCCGGCTCCCGTGGCGGCGAAGCCGCAACCGCAGCCGCTGGCCGCCGACGAAGCCGATACCAAGTTCGAAGCAGCGCCGCCTGCACCGGCAGCGGTGCGTCCGGTCGCGCGTCCCGCTCCAGCAGCCGAGCCTGCGCCGGCGCCTGTCGCGCGGCCTGCGGTCACGCTGGAGCCGGCACCCGCACCTGCTCCTGTCGCCCGTCCGGCTGCTGTCGCGCCTGAGCCCGCGCCGGTGCGCGCCGCTCGTCCGGCTCCGGTGCAAGAGCCCGCGCCGCGTCCGGTCGCTGCGCCCGAACCTGCAACGCGCCCGGCTGCCATGCGGCCCGCGCCGGTCGCGGCGAAGCCCGCGCCTGCACCGAATGCCGCCTCCGACACGCAGGTCGGCGACAGGATCCGCGAGATCATCGCCAGCAAGCAGTTCGAGCATTTCGCTTCGCGCAAGCCCGATCGCGACGCGATGGCGATGCTCTATCAGAAGGTCCGCAACTTCAAACCGCTCTGGGTTGCCGACGGCACGGCGTCGGAGCGCGCCAGCGACGTCCTCGAATATCTCCGCACCATCGAGGCGGACGGCCTCGATCCGCGCGACTATCCGATGCCGAAGCTCGAGGTCGCCAGCGCCGAGGCGCAGGCCGAAGCCGAGCTCAAGTTCACCGCGATGCTGCTGACCTACGTGCGGCACGCCTCGAACGGCCGCGTGCATTTCACCCGCGTCAGCCCGAACATCGACTACAAGCTTCAGTTCGACGCCGACGATGTGCTGAAGAAGATCGCGGCCTCCAACGACCTGCCGAAGACGCTCGAAGCCTTCAATCCGCAGCAGCCCGCCTACCGGGCGCTCAAGGAGAAGCTCGCCGAGCTTCGCAACGAGCCGCAGGCCAGCGCGCCGGCCAATATCCCGACCGGCCCGGCGCTCACATACCGCCGCGACCGCCAGAGCGGCCGCGAGATGGTCATGAGCGATCCTCGCGTGCCGATGCTGCGCGAGCGGCTGGGGCTGCCGGCGGAGAACAACAAGAACTACAACCTTGCGCTCGCCAATGCGGTGGCCAAATTCCAGAAGGCCAATGGCCTGAAGCCCGACGGCGAGCTTGGCAACACCACCGTCGCGACCATGAATCCGCCGAGCCGCGACAAGCAGATCGATGCCGTGCTCGCCACCATGGAGCGCTGGCGCTGGATGCCGCGCGACCTCGGCCGCACCCACGTGATGCTCAACATCAACGACTACACGCTGCGGGTCATGAACAACGGCTCGCAGGTCTGGCAGACCCGCGTCGTGGTCGGCAAGCCGGGTCACGAGACGCCGCTTCTGACCGAGACGATGAAGTACATCACGGTCAATCCGACCTGGAACGTGCCGCAGTCGATCATCTACAAGGAGCTGCTGCCGATCTACGAGAGCTCGGACCCACAGATCTTCGAGCGGCAGGGACTCAAGGTCGAGCGCAATCCGGACGGCAGCATCCGCGTCTACCAGCCGCCGGGCGAACGCAACGCGCTCGGCCGGATCCGCTTCAACTTCCCGAACAAGTTCCTGGTCTACCAGCACGACACGCCGGAGAAGCACTACTTCTCCCAGGACAAGCGCGCCTACAGCCATGGCTGCATGCGCGTGCAGAACCCGATGAAGTATGCCGAGGTGATCCTGTCGTTCGCGCAGCCCAAGGGCAACTACACCGAGGACAGCCTCAGCCGCATGCTCGGCGGCGAGGAGCGCCAGATCGACTTCGCCAACCAGATCCCGGTCCACATCACCTATCAGACCGCCTTCGTGGACGACGCCGGGAAGCTGCAATTCCGCGACGACGTCTACGGCCTCGACAACAAGCTCCTGGCGATCATGCGGGGCAGCGAGCGGGCCGTGGCCGACGTCGGAATCGAGCGTCCGGCCGACCCGAATTTCAAGCCGACGGCCGAAGATGGCAACCGGCTGCGAAATGTGGCGCGCGGCGGGTCAGGGAATGTTCCTGGTCCGTTCGGGCTGTTCAACCAGCTTTTCCGCTGAAAACAGCCCAAATCCCCAATTTGGGACAGTTATCCACCGGCCCCATTCAGGGGTGCGAAGCTCCTGGATTCAATAGGCTATTTTTCGCCATACTTCGAAACTAGGATGGCTGTCTGGGTCGGGGGGACTGCACTCTTCAGTAACCGATCCCGATTAAGACTGCGTTAGCCATGTTGTCGCTGTGGGGCGGCAACATCACTTCTGCGACCTTAATGCGAGATCGCTAGTGTCAGTTTGTGCCGAAGCCAAAGCCGGAGGGGGGACGAGCTTCAGGCTCTCGGCGCGTCGCGCCGGCCTCGCCACGGTCTGCATTCTCGCCGGATCGCTGGGCTTCCAGCAGGCCGGGGCCGTGAGCCCGGGCGACACCCGCACCATTTCGCTGCACCACGTCCACACCAACGAAGACCTCACCATCACCTACAAGCGGAATGGTGAGTACGACGAGGCGGCGCTCCAGAAGATCAACTGGATCCTGCGCGACTGGCGCAAGAACCAAGCCATCAAGATGGACCCTGAGGAGATCGATCTCCTGTGGGAGGTCTCTCGCGACGTGGGCGCCAAAGAGGCCATCCACATCATCTGCGGCTACCGCTCGCCCGAGACCAACAATATGCTGCGCAGCCGCAGCAAGGGCGTGGCCAAGTTCAGCCAGCACACCCTCGGCAAGGCCATCGATTTCTACATCCCCGGAATTCCGCTCGACGTGCTGCGCGCTGCCGCCATGAAGGCGCAGGGCGGCGGCGTCGGCTACTACCCGACCTCGGGTTCGCCCTTCGTCCATGTCGACGTCGGCAATGTGCGCGCCTGGCCGCGCATGACCCGCGAGCAGCTGGTCAAGCTGTTCCCGGATGGCCGCACCGTCCATCTGCCGACCGACGGCACGCCGCTGCCGGGCTATCAGCTCGCTCTCGCCGATGTCGAGCGTGGCCACCGCTCCGCCGCGGCGCCGGAGAAGAAAAGCCTGCTGGCGCGGCTGTTCAGCCGCGACAAGGACGCCGAAGAGGCCGACGACAACGCCAACGTGGTCCGCGAGCCTGCTCCGAGCCCGGCTCCGCGCGGCGTGACCGCCGCGGCGAAACCCGCGCCGGCAGCGCCTGCCGCGGCTCCGGCCCGCACCATGGTGCTCGCCTCTGCAGCGCCCGCGTCCGTCGCCGAAAGCGCGCCCGTCACGGCGCAACCAGTCCTGGCGCAAGTGCCGATGCCGCCGAGGCGGCCGATGTTCCAGATCGCCGCCGCCGACAGCAACAGCCAGCCCGCGGCTCCTGCGCCGCGCCCGGCCGCGCCGATCAACCTCGCGTCGCTGTCGCCGAATGAGATCATCAACATGCGCGGTCTCTGGGACGCCCAGCAGGTCGCGGATGCGCCGCAGCAGCCGTCGGAGAAGGCCAGCCTCAACCTCTCCAGCGCGCGCCGCGCGCTCGCTGCGTCGCTGGGAAACCGCGACGTGACCGCCGCGATCAAGTCCTTCGCCGGCGGCTCCTCCGATCGCGTGCCGGTCGAGACCGCGATGGCCTATGCGGCGCCGGACAACGCGCCGGCGACGATGCCCACCATGGTCACCACCAATGGCAGCTCGTCGGTCGCCGAGAAGCCGTCGAATGTCGCGGCCAACCGCGTCGCGCGGGCGCCCGACAAGCTCGACGATCCCTGGCTGCGCGGCGTGATGCTCGCCACCAGCGTGCAGAGCTCGATGGTGGTGACGCGGGTCGGCGATCTCGACGTCTCGATCGTCTCCCAGCACATGCAGAAGCCGGCCTCGGCCGTGGTGATGACGTTTGCGGCCGATCCCTATGCCGGCATGATCACCGAGAGCTTCACTGGCAGCGCGGTCGTGTTCCAGGCCACCGTGACGTTCTCCGGCCACTCGCGCCGCACCGCAGCGCTCCGCTAAGTCCCGACAATCAGCCTGCCTCCGCCCGCGCCCTGGGCGCGTTTTTTATTGCCGCCGCGCCGCAGCAAGGAAGCCGCCTGGACAGCGCCCGGGCGCTGCGCGAAGCTTTTAAAAAATACATCCTGGGGAGGTTCCGATGATCGTCCATCGCGCGATGGCCGTTGCGTTCGCGGCACTGCTTGCGACAGCCGGATACGCGCAGGCCGAAATCAAGACCGAGTGGATCGAGTACAGCCACGGCGACGTGAAGCTGAAGGGCTATCTCGCCTATGACGATGCGGTCACCGGCAAGCGTCCCGCCGTGCTGGTGATCCATGCCCGCGAAGGCATGACCGAGAACACCAAGAAGAACGTCGAGATGTTCGCGAAGCTCGGCTACGTCGGCTTCGCGGCCGACATCTTCGGCTACGGCCAGGGCGTGCTGCCCAAGGACGTGCCCGAGATGCAGGCGCAGACCACGATGTACAACCAGAACCGCACGCTGCTGAAGGCGCGCACCCAAGCCGGCTACGACGTGCTGGCCAAGCACCCGCTGGTCGACGCGTCGAAGATTGCGCAAGCCGGTTACTGCTTCGGCGGCAGCACCGCGGTCGAGTTCGGCTCGACCGGCGTGCCGCTCGCCGCGACGCTGACATTCCACGGCTCGTTCGCCAACCATCAGCCCGGCTGGGCCAAGAGCCTCAAGGGCCGGATGCTGATCATGCACGGCGCCGAAGACGCAGGCTATCCGCTGACCACCGTCGCGGGCGTGGTTGAGGAACTCCGCGCCGCCAAGGTCGACTTCCAGTACGAGGTCTACAGCGGCGCCCAGCACGGCTTCTCGGTGCCCAAGAGCAAGCCCGACCAGCGCGCCGACGTGCAGTCGCGCGCCGCGGCCGGCCGCTACCTCAAGGAGACCTTCAGCGGCGAGTAGGAATGCAGGGTCGGCTTTAACGCGCTATCTCGCGCCGCGCCGCGTCGTATGATGCCGTCTCCTGCAGGGAGACGGCCTTGACGCTTTCCAACCAGATCCTCGACACCCGCTTTCGCTCGGCGCTCGGCCGCATGGCCGATCAGGGCCGCTTGCAGACCTATTCGGCGCCGGTCGATCCGCATCTCGAGATCGCCGGCATCATGAAGAAGCTCGATGGCGGGCCGGCGCTGCTGTTCTCCAAGGTCAACGGCCACGACATGCCGGTGATCGGCAATCTCTTGTCGTGCCAGGCCAATGTGGAAGCCGCCTTCGGCATCGACTTCCGCGGCGTGCGCGAGTTCGTCGGCCGCGCGCTCGGCGATCCGAAGCCGCCGGTGCTGATGGAGCGCGGGCCGGCGCAGGAGCAGGTGCACCGGACCAACATCGATCTCGGCCGGATGCTGCCGGCGCTGCACCACACCGCAGCCGATGCCGGACGCTATGTCACGGCCGGCATCGTCATCGCGCGCGATCCCGAGACCGGCGTCTACAACGCGTCCTATCACCGCCTGATGCTCGCCGGCCCGAACAAAGTCGCCATCCAGCTCGATTTCGGGCGCCACTTGCGAGCCGCGTTCGAACGCGCTCAGAAGAAAGGCCAGCATCTGCCGGTCGTGGTCTGCATCGGCTCGGATCTGGCGTTGCACTACACCGCCGCCACCATGGGCTCGCAGATGCCCGAGAGCGCTGACGAGCTTGCGGTCGCGGGCGGACTTTGCGGCCGGCCGCTGTCGGTGGTGAAGGCGGTTTCGCAGGACCTGCTGGTGCCGGCCGAGAGCGAGATCGTGCTGGAAGGCCTGCTCAAGTGCGACGAAGAGGTGATGGAAGGCCCGTTCGGCGAGTTCGTCGGCTATCTGGCGCCGGCCGATCCGGGACCTGTCCTCGAAGTCACCGCCGTCACGCACCGGAACAAGCCCATTTATCACGCCATCAACGGCTACGGCCGCGAGACCGTGGTGTTGCGCAAATACGTGCTCGAAGCGAGCCTGCTGAAGGTGCTGCAAGGCGCGGTCCCGATCGTCACCGACGCCGAGATGACGGCCGGCGGACTGCATCGCTTCCACGCCATCGTGCAGGTGAAGAAGACCGGACCGGCGCATGACGGCCTGCAGCGCAACGCCATCATGGCGTCGTTCGGCGCCCTGAAGGATCTCGACATGGTGATCGTGGTCGACGACGACATCGACATTCGCGACTGGGCCGACGTGGAATACGCATTGGCGACCCGCATGGAAGCCTCGAAAGACCTGTTCACGATTCCCGCCGCGCGCGGCCACGAATATGTGCGCGTCAGTGACCGCGGCATGCGCACCAAGCTCGGCATCGACGCCACGGTGCCGTTCGCCGACAAGGCCAAGTTCGCGCGCTGCGAGTTCAAGCCGATGGAGCTCGACGCCAAGGCCATGACCACCGACGCCGGCGTCGCGCGGAAAAGACTCGACCTGTAAGCACGAATCCCACAACCCTCGTGACTGACGTGACGTGGCAATAGCCCGATTCCGCCGCTGACGAAGCCTTTACGACTTGCTGCGACGATCCCCCTATGAAGATGTCGGAGACGCGGGAGCTCTACAACAAGCGCTCATTGGCGCGGCTGACGCGCGCCACGCCGGAGATTTTCCCGGCGCCGGTTCTCATCCACGCCAATAACCTGCGCTGGATGCCGCCGATGCCGCGGCTTGCCGCCGACAGCTACTGGCGCGCCCATGTGATCCGCGCCGATCGGCTGTCGCGGGCGCTTGCAGCGCTTAGCGGCGCGCCGGACGGCTGGACCTGGCGGACCGGCAAACGCGGCTTGCCCGAAAGCTTCCGTCAGCCGCCTGCGCCGTATCGCGAGAAGAAGTTCTCGCGCGGGCCGGGCTTCTGCTGCGTCTGCGGACAGGCGGTGTATCGCTTCGGCTGGCACCGCGATCTGTGGGACGCAGGCCCGAACCGCCGCGCCGAATGGCATTCGGCCTGCGTCGCGGCGTGGCGATTGTGGAACGCACCGAGCGATCACGACCGGATGCTGCGGCGGCTCCAGGCTCGCCGCTGCGCGCAGAGCGGCGGCCGCTTGTGGAAGACCGCCGAGATCGACCACCGCGTGCCGCTGTTCCAGGTGTGGCAGGAGCGCCGCGACACGCCGTGGCCGCAGCTTCTCTCTTATTGGGGCGTGCCCAATCTCCAGGTCATCAACCGCGACGTCCACGCCGCCAAATGCGCCGAGGAGGCGAAGTATCGCGGCCAGCTTCGCGCGGAGCGGCTGTTGCCCGTCTCCTGAGCCTTACGCTGCCAACATCCCCAGTGCGTGCATGTAGGTTTCCAGGATCATCTGCTGCTCGGAGCGCTCCTGCGGCTCCTGCTTGCGCAGCCGGATCACGGCGCGCAGCGCCTTGGTGTCGAAGCCGTTGGCCTTGGACTCGGCGTAAACGTCGCGGATATCCTCGGAGATGGTCTTCTTCTCCTCCTCCAGCCGCTCGATCCGCTCGACAAAAGCCTTGAGCTGCTCCTTGGCGAAACGGGTGTTGGCGGCTTCGGGCTGCTCTTTTTCCACGGCGGACATTTCGGACTCCTGATGCGTGCCTGCAATTTCGTGCTCGGACGGAGTCTGCCCCGCCCGGCTTCGGTCCAAGAATTCTGACAATCATGCCGTCCGGGCAAGCCGAAGCCGGGACATCCCCCGTCATCCACAACCCGCATTGTGGGAAAGCCTGCCTTATTTGACGGCTTTCAGCGCCGCCTCGACGAAGCGGTTGTCATAAGTTGTGCCCATGTCGATCTTGGCGCTTGCAATTGCCGGATCGAACCGGGCCATGGCCTTCAGCACGTTCGCCGGTGCATCCGCGGGCATCAGCCCGTCCGGCGAGAAGCTCGGCAGGTTCGCTTCCAGCGCCTTGCGGTAGACCGCCGGATTGGCCTGATAGAAGTCGGTCGGCAGCTTGGCGATGATCTCGTCGGGCGTCGCCTTCTTCATCCAGGCGAGCGTCCGCACCATCGACAGCGCGATCGCCTCGACGTTTTTCGGATTGCGCTGCACGAAGGCCGTCGGCGCATAGAGGCTGCCGGAGGCGTAATCGCCGCCATAGACCGCGCGCGTGCCCTCGGCGTTGCGGCTGTCGAACGCCACGACGATGTCGCCCGACAGGGTCAGCTCGGTGATGGCGAGATCGAGGTTGGAGATCGCGTAGAGCTCGTTGCCGCGCTTCATCGCCGCGACCGCAACGGCGCCCGCGCCGACCGTGACCGGCGACACGTCGTCGGGCTTCAGCCCGGCTTTCTCCAGGATCAGATTGAGGAAGGTCTGCGTCGCCGAGCCCGGACCGGTGATGCCGATCTTCTGGCCCTTCAGATCCGCCGGCGACTTGTAGGCCGCGGCGTTGGCCTTGGCGACGCCGAGGATGTTGCCGGGATAGCGGCCGAACAGCACGATGCTCTGCATCGGCTGGCCCTTGGGCTGCATGCGCACGGTGTTCTCATAGGCGCCGGCGACGATGTCGGCGCTGCCGCCGACCACGGATTCCAGCGCACGCGATCCGGCGTTGAAGTGCTGCAGCTCCACATTGACCTGCGCCTGCTCGAAGTAACCGAGCTGCTTGGCCAGCACGACCGGCAGGAAATAGAGCTGCGCGGGCGGACCCGAGACCGCGATGGTGACGGTTTTCTTTTCCTGGGCGAGCGCCGGAAACGTGGCGGCGATGAGCGCGACAACGGCGGCAGCGAGACGCATGATTTGGTCCTTGGTGACTTCGGAAAGCATATCGCGCTCACTGCAAAAATCGTGCGCATTTATTCGGAAAAGCATTTTCAGCCAACGCTCCCAATAGCCAACGCTTCGCTGTGCCGGGGCTTTGTTTTTCGGACGCCCGGCTGCGCCCGTCCCCTGTTTTCCTCCCCCTCCCAATAGGAGAGGGAGCGGAGCGCCTTCAGGCGCTTCGTAGCGAGGGCACCTGGTGAAGGCGCCCACCTGCCGTGTGACCGGCAGGCGCACCCTCCGGCGCTCCACTTGTGACGTTTCTCCTCTCGGGCCGCTCTTCCGGGAAACCGGACGGACGAAGCTTTCACTTCGCCCCGATCCAGGCGGGCTAACCTGCCCAACCGTTCATCCGGTCCACGTCCAGCCATCTAAGGCAGCCCCGTCTCCCGACGGCGCGGGCGGTGATCCGAGACGACCCGGTGCCCCTGTTTGCGTTAGGACAGGAACCCCGGGCGCCACACCCCGCTCCGCCAAATAGACGCTCTAGATGACGCCCTCAGGTGAGCAAGGCATGACGGGTGTAAGACGGGATGTGAGAGCGGGAAATATTAATTTTGCAAACGCAAGGTTCATCAACATTGTTGCGCGCAGGACGGTTTTCTTGCGGCTCGGCACACTCTCTCCCGGCCTCATGCTGAGGAGCCGCGCAGCGCGGCGTCTCGAAGCACGAGGCCGCCTCGATGATGCAAGTTCCGGCGTCGACGGGCGCGCTGGCATGCCCTTTCATCTACGGCAGCCGTCATAGACGTGTTGGATGATGCCTTCGAGCGTAACGCCGCCCGGATCGAGCGGGTGATTGCACCAGCCGTCTTTCGACGAGCACAGACGAGATTGCTTTTGCAAAATCTTCCGCGCCCATTGGCTGCGCCCGCAAGCGAAGCCCTGTCGTCGCCCTGTTAGGGCTTGATCGCAGGCACGCCGTCGCACGCGACCATCGCGCTGGCGACGTGCCGGGGCAGCGCGCCCTGCGACGCGGCCGTGTGCCTCAAAATCAGTATTAAGCAGATTTCAAGCTTTGAAGAACTCTACGAACCGGCCGTACACGTGGTCCGGCATCTCCTCGGCGATGTAGTGGCCGCACTGCATGGCGTCGGTGTCCACGACGTTGGCGGCGTATTTCTTCCACACGTCGGCGAATTCCTTGGTGCGCTCCGGCGGCTGGCCGCGGGCGCCCCACAGGATCAGCGCCGGCATCTGGATCTGCTTGTCCTTGTCGGCCTGGTCGATCTCGTAGTCGCTGGTCGGCGAGGCGCGGAAGTCGCGGCAGGAGCCGGTTATGGTTTTATAAGTGTAGCAGCGGATGTACTCGTCGAGTGCCGTCTGGGTGAGGAAGCCCAGGCCCGTGCCGCCACGGATCACCATCCGGCTCTTGAGGAAGAACTCGGCCGGCACCGCGCTGATCATGCGCTCGGGAAACGGCTCGGGCTGCGCCATGAACGACCAGTGCCAGGAGCCGATCGCCCAATTCTTGGTGGTGTTGTTCCAGACGTGGAAGGTCGGAACGATATCCATCAAGCAGACCCGGGTGATGCGATCGCCCTCGTCGAGGCACATGCGGTGTGCGGTGCGGGCGCCGCGGTCGTGGCCCGCGAGGAAGAAGCGCGGATAGCCGAGCGCCGTCATGACCTCGAACATGTCGTGGCCGATGGCGCGGAAGCTGAAGTTGATGTTCTTCGGCCCGGCTTCGGGCAGCGAGCTGTCGCCGTAGCCGCGCAGGTCCGGCAGGATGACGTGATAGCTCTGTGCAAGCTTTGCCGCGATCTTGTGCCAGCAGACGTGATTTTGCGGATTGCCGTGGAGCAGCAGCAGCGGCGGGCCGGAGCCGCCGTGACGGAGCCGGATGGTGGCGCCGCTGGTGCGCATGTCGAGATGCTTGAAGCCCGGAAACAGCGCCGCGACCTCGGGGCTGCCCCAGCGGACCGGATCGCGCTTGTAGTCCTCGGGCGTGGCCTCGGCCATGATGGCACCCGCTGCCGGTTGCGCGTCGACGGATGTCACGGCCGCCGCCGCGGCGGCCGCACCCAGGGCCACGCCCGTCATCACGTTGCGACGATTGATGGACGCTTTGGATTCTTCCTGTTTTGTCATTTGCTTCCTCCCAGCAGTGAAACGGCCGCATCCTTTTGTTTGAGCATGATCTTGTCCGAAAACCGGTGACCACTTTTCGGGATCATGCTCTAGTCCAGCGGTGTGAATCCGGACTCCTTCACGATCGGTCCCCAGCGATCGAAGTTGGCTTTGATCTCGCGAGCGAAGTCGGCCGGTGAGAGACCACCGGCATCGACCGATTGATTGGCCAGACCGGCCTGGACTTCCTTGGTCTGCAGCGCCGCCCGCAACACGCCGCTGAGCGCCTGGACGGTCGCGCTGGGCGTCCGCGCCGGCGTCAGAATGCCAAACCACTCGGCGAATTCGAGCGTCGGGAATCCCGCCTCGGCGACGGTCGGCACATCGGGCAGCAGCGAGCTTCGCTGCGCGCCTGTCGTTGCCAGCGCCCGCAACGCGCCGGACCGGACGTGCGGAACAAACGGGCCGATCGGCGAGATGCAGGAGGCGATCTGGCTGCCCAGCAGACTTTGTATGGAGGGCGCGGTGCCCGGGAAGGGAACGTGGAGATACTCGAAGTTCGCAGCGCGGGACAACATGACGCCGAGGAAATGAAGCGGCGAGCCCGCGCCGGGCGTTCCATAGGAGGACTTGGTGGGATTGCTCCGGCACCAGGCGATGAAATCGGGCAGCGTCTTCACCGTGGCCGGGACCAGCGGGCCGACCACATACGCCATGGCCGTGGTGGAGGCGGTGGTGATCGCCGCAAAATCCTGCGGACCGTAGCTCAGCGACTTGTAGACGTGCGGATAAAGACAGACCATCGCGGCGGGCGTCAGCACCATGACCGACCCGTCGGCCGGGCTGCCCTTCAACGCATCGAGCACGACACGCCCGCCCGCACCGGGACGGTTCTCGACGATCGTCGAAGACGCATACCCCTTCATCTGCTCGGCGAGAAGCCGCGCCACGACGTCGGTGGGGCCGCCCGCCGGAAAGCCGACCATGATGCGGGCCGTCGAATGCAACGGCTGCGACAGAGCAGGCGAGAGCCCCAAAGCACACGAGGCGATACCGCCCGCACCTCCCAACAGGAACCGCCGCCGATTGGGTCTGGTCACGCGATGAATGTCAGTCATTGCCCCCTCCCCTGTGTGATGAATTCCCGCCGCCTGGTATTCGCTCCTTTGCTCGGGACGCCGCAGCGTCCTGCCTCAGGCTAGCACACTGCACGTGGATCGGATGGCTCTGCCGAGACGAGCGGCGCGCCGGTTTCGGGCACGCCGCCCCCTCTTTGGATGCCTTCGCGCTAGGCTGCAGCAGCCGGTCCGAACCAGGTGGCGAGCGCTTCTGGCAAACCACGCTGGATGCGATCCCCCACCCAGGCCACATATCCATCGGGCCGGATCAGCACGGCACCCGGAGCAGGGACAGCACCGAGCACCGGAAGCTCCCATGTACCGACAGATGTGGCGTCGACCAGTTGAACCCGGTCCGCCCATGGCGCGATATCGAAGCTTGCCGCATCGCCGAGATTGAGCAGCAGCGGCCGGGCGCGATGCAGCTGCGCGTACACGCGTGAAGGACCGTTGGCGGTGACGAGGTCGAGATCGGGCATGCGCCGGCCCAGAAGCGGATGCCCCTCGCCGAGGTCGTAGCGGATATCCAGACCCGACATCATCGCGGCGAAACGCTTGCGCGGCTCGTCCATGCCGAGAAGTTCGGACACGAAGCCGTTCAATGCCTTGGTGCGGTCGTCGGTGCGGCGAAGCGCCATCTGCGCCAGGGTGGTGCGCAGCACGCGGGCCGCAACCGGATGGCGCTCGCCATGATAGGTATCGAGCAGGCTCTCCGGCGACGCTCCGTGGATCACCTGGGCGAGCTTCCATCCGAGGTTCACCGCATCCTGCACGCCGGTGTTGAGGCCCTGCCCTCCCACGGGGTTGTGCACGTGCGCGGCATCGCCGGCCAACAGCACGCGGCCGTCGCGGTAGGCAGCGGCCTGCCGCGCCATGTCGGTGAATCTCGAAATCCAGGTGGGGCTGTGGACTCCGTAGTCCGTCCCATAGACGGCGATGAGCGCCTCTCTGAGATCATCGAGGGACGGCTCTTCGGCAGGGCCGAGCTGCCGTTCGGTCAAGACGACCCGCACCGGCCCTTCGGATAACCGGAGAAGGCCGTGAATGCCGATGGCGTCGCTGCGCATGCCCCATTCCGGCTCCCCGGCGAGCTCGACCTCGGCGATCAGGAAGCTCGTTGTCGGATCCGAGCCTGGGAACTCGATGCCGGCTGCCTTGCGCACCGCGCTGCGTCCGCCGTCGCAGCCGACCAGATATTCCGCGCGCAGCGAACGGCCGTTCGAGAGTTCGACATTTACGCCGGCGGCGTCCTGTACGAAGCCTGTCACCTCGCATTCGCGGTAGATCGGCACCTTCAGCTCGTCCACCCAGCCGGCGAGGATGCGTTCGATGTGGTTCTGCCACAGCGCCAGCCCGTAGGGATGCCGGGTGGGAAAATCGCGGATGTCCAACGGTGTCCCGCCGAACCCCGCGACCTGGGCCGCCCGCCCCTGCGAAAGGAACCGCTCGGCAATGCCGCGCTGATCGAGCACCTCGATGCTGCGCGAGTGCAGCCCGCCGGCGCGCGTCCCCTCGAGGTCCTGGCTGGCGCGCCGCTCGACAATGGCAACGTCGACGCCCGCCAGCGCCAACTCGCCCGCGAGCATCAGCCCGGTCGGACCGCCGCCGGCGATCACCACCGGATGTCCGGAGACGGTCTTCTGTTCGATATGAAGATGCATGTTCGCTGTTCCCTCTGCTGTCAGGTTCAGATCGAGGGCAGCGTTCATGCGGCACGGCGGGGGGCTTGTGGCAAGCCCCCCGCTGCGTTAGACGATGATAGTGGGAAGAGCAGCGCTTCCCAGTTCCACAATAGAAGTGTCCGCCAGACCCGGCCAGCTAACCGCCGGGACGACGCGGCGTGCGCCGTTCTACAGCCCAGCCAGGTTGTAGCGCGAGAAGTCGCGGCCTTCCTTGACCACGAATTCCAGCAGGAACGGCGCGCCGCTCTCGGTTACACCGACCGCCTCCTTGATGCCCGCCACGATATCGGCCGGCTTCTCGACGCGCCGCGCCGCGACGTTCAGCCCCTCGGCGACCTTGGTGTAATTGCCGCTGACCGTCATCGAGCCGTACTTCTCGTCGGAGATCTTCAGCACGTCGCGCTCGGCGCCCATCACGCCGTTGTTGAACACCACGGTGAGGATGCCGATGCGGTTGCGCGCCGCGGTCTCGATGTCCATGCCGGTCATGCCGATCGCCGCATCGCCCATCACGTTGACGCAGAGCTTCTTCGGCTCCGCGAGCTTGGCGCCCATCGTGATGCCGAGGCCGTAACCCAACTGGGTGGACTTGCCCCAGCCCATGTAGGAGCCCGCGATGGTCGGCTCCCAGAATGGCATCAGCTGCTCGCGCGGGCTGCCGGAGTCGTGCGTCATAATGACGTTGTCGCGATCCATCGTCTTCATCAGGTCGCGGATCACGCGGTACTGGTTGAGCGGCGTTTCGTCGGAGTTGAGGAACTTGGCCCACTCGTCGAGCCAGGCCTTCTTGGCCGCCGCAACCTCCTCCTTCAGGGACGTGAAGGCGTTGCCGCCGCCCGGTCCTTTCTGGCGCGATACCTCGGCGATCAGCGCGTCGAGCACCAGCGCGGCGTCCCCCACCACGGCATGGTCGGCGCGATACTCCTTGTTGATGTCGCCCGCGTCGTTGGTGGAATGCACGATGGTCTTGCCGGGCGGCACGCCCGGCCCGAACGGCGTCTTGGTGAGGCTCGAGCCGACCGCGAACACCAGGTCGGCTTTCGCCATGAAGTCTGTGTAGGGCTTGCCGCGCGAGCGCGTCGAGGCGCCGAGCGACAGCGGATGGTTTTCCGGGATCGCGCTCTTGCCCGGATTGGTGGTGACGACCGGAGCGGGCAGAAGCTCCGCAAGCGCCGCGAGACGGTCGCCGGCTTCGGCGTAGTGCACGCCCTGCCCGGCCCACAGGATCGGGTTCTTGGCGGCGAGCAGCATCTGCGCGGCTTTCTTGACCGCGTCCGGGTCGGGGGCGGTGCGCTGCACCGGCACCGGCACATAGTCGAGCGTGCCCTTGAACTCGGCCTCGAACACCTCGTCGGGAATTTCGATCAGCACCGGGCCGGCCTTGCCCGAGCGCATCGCATGATAGGCGCGCCGCATCAGGTCGGGCAGCTCCTGCACATTGTGGGCAAGCGCCGACCATTTGGTGACGGGCTTGTAGACCTCGGCGGCGCGGAACGCCGGCCGCACATATTGCTTGGCGAGCGCCAGCCCGCCGGAGATGATCAGCATCGGCACGTTCTCGGCATAGGCCTGCGCCACGCCCGGAAACGCATTCTCGATGCCGGGCCCGGCTTGCGCCGCGAACACGCCGTTCTTCCGGCCGCGCTTGATGCGGCTGTAGCCGTCGGCGATGCCCACGCCGACGCGTTCCTGCCGGCACAGGATCGGGCGGATGTCGAGCGCCGCACAGGGCTCGATGACCTGATTGCGCGGATAGCAGGAAAGAAATTCCGTGCCCTCGCGCTTGAGGATTTCGGCAACGACTGCGGCTCCGTTCATACGCTTCCTCCCATGTTGCAGCCCGTGTCCCGGATGCGGTGCAGCGCGAGCGCGTTAGCGCGAGTGGTGCACCGCTGATCCGGGACGCCGGTTTCCTTTGTTGCTGATAGTAACCGGGGTCCCGGGTCTGCGTCGCATCATTTCGCTTCGCTCCATGCTGCGCCGCGCCCGGGACACGGCCCCAGTCCTACCGAACAAGGTCCGCCAATTCCGGCACGATCCACAAGGGCTTCTCGCCGCGCGCGACGCGCTGCACGTTGTCGAAGGCGTTGCGGAAGCGCGCCACGTGGTTGTCCCAGGTCGGCCCCGCGAAATGCGAGGTCAGCAGCACGTTGTTGAGCTTAAACAGCGGATTGTCGGGCGGCGGCGGCTCCTGGTCGAACACGTCGAGGCCGGCGCCGAAGATCTTGTTGTCGGCGAGCGTCTTCGTCAGCGCGACCTCGTCGATCACCGGGCCGCGGCTGGTGTTGACGATCACCGCGGTGGGCTTCATCAGCGCCAGCTCTTTCGTGCCGATCATGTGGTGGCTGGTGTCGTTGAGCGGCACGTGCAGCGACACGTAGTCGGAACTTGCCAGCAGCTCGTTGAGCAGCCGGAAGCGCACGCCGAGCGCGTCCTCCTCGTGCTCCGGCAAGCGCGCGATATCGTAATACTGCACCCGCATGCCGAAGGCGCGCGCGATCCGCGCCACCTTCTTGCCGATGGTGCCGAGGCCGACGATGCCGAGCGTCTTGTCGAAGATCTCGTACATCATCGGCGCCGGGCCGTTGCCGCGCCAGCGCCCGGCCGAGACGTTTGAGTGCTGCCAGATCACGCGGCGCGACACTGCGAGCATCAGCATCATGGCGTGCTCGGACACCGAGATGGCGTTAGCGCCGCCGTTGTTGCAGACCGGCACCTTGGCGCGGCGCGCGGCGTCGAGATCGACGTCGTCGTAGCCGGCGCTGAGCAGCTGATAGAGCTTGAGCTTCGGCGCGAGCTTGTAGAGCGCGTCGTCGAGCCGGAGGTTCGGATAGCAGATCACATATTCGGCTGTGGGCAGCACCTGCTCCAGAGCGGCGCGCTCGGCGCGCGAAGGGACCACCTCGAAGCCCGACGGCGCCATGGCCTTGGCCATCTCGGCGATGTCGGCATGGGAGGGCGGGACGACGACGATGCGTGGAGCCATGGGGGTTCCTGAATTGCTACTGCGCTGCGATTTTCGTGGCGCGATGCATGTTCGGCGGGCGGGGAAGGCCGAAGTGGTCGCGCAGGGTCGGCCCTTCATAGTCGGTGCGGTAGAGCCCGCGCTTCTGCAGGATCGGGATCACGCCGTCGGCGAAATCGTCGAGCCCGCCGGGAAAATACGGCGGCATGACGTTGAATCCGTCGCAGCCGCGCTCGACGAACCATTCCTCCATCCGCGTCGCGATCTGCTCCGGCGTGCCGCACATCACGTGATGGCCGCGGCCGGTGGCGACGAGCTGCGCCAATTGCCGGAGCGTCAGGCCCTCGCGGCGTGCCAGATCGGTGAGCAGCTTGGCGCGGCTCTGCAGCTGGTCGGACTCCGGCAGTTCCGGCAGCGGGCCATCGAGATCGTACTTGCTGATATCGTGGCCGAGCCGCTCGGAGAGCAGCGGCAGCGCCTTGGAGAAATCGGTCCAGCCCTCCAGCGTGGCGAGCTTGTCGCGCGCCTCCTTCTCGGTGCCGCCGATCACCGGCAGGAAGCCCGGCATGATGGCAAGGTCTTCAGACCGCCGGCCGAACGCAGCAAGCCGGCTCTTCAGGCTCTTGTAGAACTCCTGCGCCGTCGAAAGCGTCTGCTGCGCCGTGAACACCACCTCGGCGGTGCGCGCCGCAAGCTGCTGGCCGGCATCCGACGAGCCGGCCTGCACGATGATCGGATGGCCCTGCGGCGGCCGCGACGAATTCAACGGGCCTTTGACGGTGAAATACTTGCCCTTGTGGTCGAGCACATGGAGCTTCGACGGATCGGCATAGATGCCGGTCGCCTTGTTCTTCGGGAACGCGCCGTCGTCCCAGCTGTCCCACAGCCCCCTCACCACGTCGATGAACTCCTCGGCGATGGCGTAGCGCTCGTCATGCGGCGGATGGCTGGTGCCGAAGTTCGCGGCGGTGCGGGCGTAGGAGGTCGTCACCGCGTTCCAGGCCGCGCGGCCCTGACTCAGATGATCGAGCGTGGCGAACACGCGGGCGGTGTGGAACGGCTCGCCATAGGTGGTCGAAGCAGTGGCGGCGAGGCCGATGCGGCTGGTCGACATGGCAAGCGCCGCCAGCGTCGACAGCGGCTCGAAGCGCGCGATCATCGAAGGGTGCGCGTCCGCGCCGCTGGTGAGCCCATCGGCCAGGAACACCATGTCGAACTTGGCGCGCTCGGCGGTGGCGACGATGCGCTGCATGTGCGGCAGGTTCTCGCTGCCGAATTCGGCGCCCGGATAGCGCCAGCCGGCGACGTGATGGCCGGCGGCCTGCAGGAACAGGCCGAGATGGATTTGTCGAGGCGGTGCTGTCACACGAAATCTCCCTCCGGAAAACATATCGGGCAACGTTGTACGTTGCTATCGTATCGCCGTGGAGATGCGCAAAAAGGAGAAACGCCATGCGGCCGTTCGAGGGTATCCGGGTGATCGACGCGACCCACGTTCTGGCGGGGCCGTTCGCGGCCTATCAGCTCGGCGTGCTCGGCGCCGACGTGATCAAGATCGAGGACCCGAACGACCCCGACCAGAGCCGCGGCTCGGGCACCGACAAGGCGCTCAACCACAAGCTGATGGGCACGGCGTTCCTCACTCAGGCCTCCAACAAGCGCTCCGTGGCGCTCGACCTCAAGCAGGAGCGCGACCGCGAAATCCTCAAAGCGCTGGTCAAGACCGCCGACGTGTTCGTGGAGAACTACCGCCCCGGCGCGTTCGACGCGCTGGGCTTAGGCTACGAGGCGCTGTCGAAAATCAATCCGCGGCTGATCTATGCGTCGTTCTCGGCCTTCGGACAGCAAGGTCCGCGCGGCAACCAGACCGCTTATGACCACGTCATCCAGGCGACATCCGGCATCATGGCGATGACCGGCACGAAGGACGTGAACCCGATCAAGCTCGGCTCGCCCGCGGTCGACTACGGCACCGGCATGACCGGCGCGTTCGCGCTCTCGGCCGCGCTCTATCAGCGCGAGCGCACCGGCAAGGGCCAGCGCATCGACATGGCGATGCTCGACGTCGCCATGATCCTGATGGCCTCGCATGTGACCGGCTACCTGCGCAACGGCGCGCATCCGAAGCCGCATGGCAACCGCCATCCGCACGCGACCAACGGCGCGTTCAAGACCAAGGACGGCACGCTGGTCATGCTCGGGGCGAGCAACATCCGCCAGCAGAAGCGGCTGTGGGCGCTGCTCGGCCGGCCTGAGATGATCAAGAAGACCAACGACGAGCGCGATGCCGACCATGACCGGGAGATCGCGGTGCTGGAAGAGGTGATGCTGACGCGCACCGCGGACGAGTGGGAGCAATTCCTGCAGGCCAACCACGTGCCGGCCGCCCGCGTGCGCACCATGGGCGAGGCGATCGCCGATCCGCACATCGCCTCGCGCGGCGTGCTTCATCGCCACCAGAATGGCGGCAACGGCGTTGACGGACCGTTCGGCGTGCCGGTCGCGGCGTTCACATTCGCGCATGACGGACCGCGCATCGATACGCCGCCGCCGTCGATGGGGCAGCACAACGAGGAAATCCTGGCCGAGCTCGGATTCAGGGATCCTGAGGCGAAGCGCGCGTAGTCTTACGACGCCGCGAAGCTTCCGGTGTGCAGGTCGCAGCAGGAGAAGAACAGCTTGCGCTTGGGCGGCGGGGTCTGGCGGCTCCTGCCGCTGACCACGATCTCGCCGTCGGCGATGACGTAGGCGATGCCGGGAAGATCGCCGTGGGCGATGGCGTCGGCGATGGACGTGCCGGCAGAGCCTTCCACGGGGCCGCAGATCACGATGTCGGCCGGACGGCCGGACGCCAGAATGCCGACGTCGAGGCCGTGAGCCTTCGCGGTGTTGCCGGTCGCGACCGCAACGGCTTCACCCGGCGGCACGCCGCAGACCGAAGCGATGTAGCAGATGTTGCGGAGCATGCCGCGCGGGATCACGCCGGTGCCGCCCGGTGTGTCGGTGCCGAGCGTCAGCCGCCCGAGCTGGCCTTTCGCGCGCATGCGCTCGACCGCGCGCTTGGTCGAGCCGTAGTTGCCGGACGAACATATTTCGATGGCGAAGCTCGTGGTGTCGATCACCCGGTCGAGATCGTCGTCGCTCATCGGGATCGGACCGCCGCTGATGTGCGCCGCGATGTCGGGCTTGAGCCAGGACAGGATGTCGTAGCCGCACATCTGCGACAGGCCGGAGCGCGACACGCCGCCGGTGTGCACCTTGGTGCGGATGCCGCGGGCGCGGCACCAGTCCTGGTATTGCAACGCCTCGTCCCTGCGCGAGGCGAGCGGGAAGAAGATGAACTTGGCGCAGATCGATTTCGCGGCGGCGAGGCGGTCGAAGTGCTCCTCCTTCATGCCGGGCACCAGGATCACGGTGCCGGCATGGACGCGGGCGCCGCTCCAGCGGATGCGGCCGGTGGTGTGGGCGGTGACCACCGCCAGCGACGTGACCAGATCGGGCGTGAGGTTCTCGTAGTCGAGGCCCGGCACGTGCAGCTCGCAGGCCGACACCATGGTGGTGGTGCCGCCGTGCAGGTAGTTGCCGATCCAGCCGATGGTGTCCTGCGTCGGCGTCCATTCGCCGAACACCGGATGGACGTGGCCGTCGACCAGGCCCGGCATCACAGCGCTGCCGCCGGCGTCGATGATCGCGTCGGCCTTGGTGTCGGCGGGCGGATCGAGCGCCGCGATTTTTGCTCCGTCGATCAGCAGCGATGTGACAGGGACGAACGGCTTTGCGATGTCGCCGGTGAAGAATTCGCCGATGTTCTTGATGAGAAGTGAGGACACGGGCGCTCTCCTACGCGACGCGTACGCGACTTGCGCCGGCCTCTCCGCCGTCATGCCCGGCCTTGTGCCGGGCATCCACGCCTTACTGTAGCTGCCGCAAGCTTAAAGACGTGGATGGCCGGGACAAGCCCGGCCATGACGTTGATGGTGCGGTGCCTTCCGACGTGCTCAGTGCTTATGCGCCGTCGAAGACTTCGCGAACGCCGCCTTCTGCTCCGGCGACGCCTCCTTCTGATGCTTCGCCTTCCACTGCTCGAACGGCTCGCCGTAGACGATCTCGCGGCTCTGGTCCTTGGTCATCGGCACGCCCTTGGCGTCAGCCGCGTCCTTCATCCAGTTCGACAGGCAATTGCGGCAGAAACCGGCGAGATTCATCATGTCGATGTTCTGCACGTCGGTGCGGGTGCGCAGATGATCGACCAGGCGCCGGTACACGGCGGCCTCGAGCTCGGTGCGGGTCTTGTCGTCCATGAGAACCTCCAGGCTGTTGCCGGAAAGATAGTCGTCCGGGCTGGGCATGACCAGCGGCCGGCGAAGCCTATCGCGTCGGCGCTTTCGCGGGCTTCGCCGCAGATTTGGGTGAGGAGGACTTCGGCTGCGCCCGCAACTCGGCCATCGCAGCGTTGGCGGCCTCCGACAGCCGCGTCAGCACGTCGAGCAGCAGCGCCAGCTCCTTGTCGCTGTAGCCTTCCAGCACCGCCATCGAGGCGCGCTCCATCGGCCGGAACAGCGGAAAGATGCGCCGCTCGGCGCCGGGCTGAAACTTGACCAGCACCTTGCGGCGGTCGTCGGCGTCGCGCTCTCTCCGGGCAAAGCCCGCCTGCTCCAGCCGGTCGATCACGCCGGTGATGGCCCCCGTGGTGAGCCCGGTCGCGACCGCGAGCTCGCCCGCGGTCAGCGGCCCGCGCGTCACGACGAAATCCAGGCATTCGAGGTCGCTGCTGTTCACGCCGAGGCGGTCGGCGACCATCTGACTGTAGATCACGCCCTGGCCGCTGGCGTTGCGCATCGCCTGATTGAGCGCCGCCATCAGGCCTGCCCGGTCCTTCTCGCCCTTCGGCTCTCCTTTTTGCGGCCCTGTTGACATTCCGGTCCCATTGTCTTAGTCGATATATATCTTAGTTACTAAGATATCATCCATCAAAGATATCTAGCACAGGAGTGATCTCATGCGAACCGGCAAGGCCTACAAGGGCATCCCGATGGAGGGCATGCTCGCCACCTGGTACGCCCGCAACACCGCGAAGGCTGGCGAGGAGTTCCGGGCCTGCGCCCGGCGCGTCGCGGCGCATCTTTCGCCCGGCGCCGCTGTGCTCGAAGCCGCCCCCGGCCCGGGCTATCTGGCGGTCGAGGTTGCCAAGCTCGGGCCCTATCGTGTGACGGGCATCGACATCAGCGAGACCTTCGTGCGGCTCGCGCGCGAGCACGCTGCGCGGTCGGGCGTCGACGTGGTGTTCCGCCAGGGCGACGCGGCAGCGCTGCCCTTCCCCGACCAGTCGTTCGATTTCGCGGTGTGCCGGGCGGCGTTCAAGAACTTCAGCAATCCGGTCGGGGCGCTCAGCGAGCTGCATCGCGTGCTGCGGCCCGGCGGCTGCGCGCTCATCATCGATCTGCGGAGTGACGTCTCCGACGAGGCGATCGATACGGCGGTCGACGGCATGCATCTCGATCGGGTGAACGCGTTCCTCACACGCGCCACGCTCAAGCACATGCTGCGCAAGCGCGCCTATTCGCGTGCCGACTTCCAGCAGATGGCGGCGGCGACGCCATTTCGCCACGCCGACATCGTCGACGACGGCATCGGCTTCGATGTCTGGCTGCGCAAGACAAGCGCCTAAGACAGATCGCCGCCCGGCAAAAAGAAGCCCGCCGCGTCCCCGGCAGGACGCGGCGGGAATGAGGGCAAATCGAGCGAGGCTCTAGGCCAGCGCTTTCTTCACCCGATCGGACGACATCGGCAAATGGCGGAGCCGCTTGCCGGTGAGTTGCGCGACCGCATTGCCGATCGCGGGCGCCACCGTCGGAATGCCGACCTCGCCCATGCCGGTCGGCGGATTGTCGGTGGCGATGATCTTGATGTGCAGCTCCGGCATGTCGCTCATGCGCAGCACATGATAGTCGTTGAAGTTCGACTGCTGGACTGCGCCGCCCTTCATCGACAGCTCCTCCGATAGCGCACCGGACAGGCCGTAGACAATGGCACTTTCGACCTGGGCCTGGGCGTTCTCGGGCTGCACCACGAGGCCCGGATCGACCGCAATCCAATAGTTGTGGACCTTGATCTTGCCGGTTGCCTTGTCGACCGAGACCTCGGCGACGCCGGCGGTCAGCGTGTCGTGATAGTCCGAGAAGGCGATGCCGAGCCCACGGTCTTTCCGCCTCTTCTTGTAGTTCGACATCTCGGCCACCGCCTTGATGACGGCCTGGGCCCGCGGATGGTCCTTGGTCAGCTCGAGCCGGTAGTCGAGCGGATCGACGCCCTTCGCCAGCGCGACCTCGTCGAGGAAGGACTCGCTGACGAACTTGTTGTAGCCCGCACCGATGCCGCGCCAGGCATGGACGCGCATGCCGCGCTGCTCGCGGATCGCGTCGGCCTTGAGGTTCGGGATCTTGTAGAAGTCCTGGCCCATCCCGACCCAGCCGATGTAGTCGCGGCCGCCGGTCGCCGCAAAGCGCGGCGGCGCCGCCACCGCGTCGACGTTCTCGGCGACGAGCCGGTGATGCCAGCTGACGAGGTTGTTGCTGTCGTCGAGCCCAGCCTTCATGACGTGATGCGTCATCGGCCTGGGACGCGCCGCCGCGATATCGTCCTCGCGGGTCAGCATCAGCTTCACCGGCTTCTTGACGATGTTGGCGACCACCGCAGCCTGCACCGGGGCGTCCGGCCAGATGCGCCGGCCGAAGCCGCCGCCGAGCAGCTGAAGATTGATCTTCACCTTGTCCGGCGTGGTCTTCAGCACGTTCGCGACCACCGCGGCGGCGAGCGGCTGCACCTGCGTGCCGACCCAGATCTCGACCGAGGTGCCGTCGGGCGACACTTGAGCGACGGCGTTCATCGGCTCCATCTGGGCATGATAGGTATGCTCGGACCAGTAGGCGGCCTCGAGCGTCTTCTTCGCGGAGGCCAGCGCCTTGTCGGCATCGCCGACCTTGAACGCCTCTTTCACGTCGGCGGCCGGATCCTTGGCCTTGCGGGCGTACTCCTCCTTGGCCTTCTCGGAATCGAACGGCGCGGCGGGCGCGGCACTCGTATCCCAGTTGACCTTCAGCGCCATACGGCCGGCGCGGCTCGCCTCCACTGTGTCGGCGACAACCGCGACGCCGAACGGCAGCGACAGCACGTGGGTGACGCCCTTGATCTTCTTGACGTCATCGGCGTTGACGCTGCCGACCTTGGCGCCCTCCATCGGCGCGTGCAGCAGCGAGGCGTAGACCATGCCGGGCACCTGGACGTCGATGCCGTATTTGGCTGTGCCGTTGACCTTGGACGGCACGTCGACGCGCTTGATGTCCTTCTTGCCGATCAGCTTGAAGTCTTTCGGCTTCTTCAGATCGCTCTCGGCAATCTTGGGAAGCTCCGCCGGCACCTTGGCGAACTTCACGACGTCGCCATAGGAGATCTTCCGCTTCGACTTGGCGTGGATGACCATGCTCTTGTCGGTGGTCAGCTCCCCGACCGGCACCTTCCATTCGGCCGCGACCGCATCGAGCAGCACCTTGCGGGCCTGCGCACCCGCGGTGCGCAGCGGCATGAAGTAGGCCGGCGTCGACACGCTCGCGAGCGTGACCTGCGCGCCGGGGAACATCTTGTGCACGCCGCCATAGAGCTTCGGATTGCCCGGCGCGAACTCGCACTTGACCTTGGACCAGTCGGCGTCGAGCTCCTCGGCGAGCATCAGCGGCAGCGAGGTGAGCACGCCCTGCCCCATCTCCGAGGTCGGGCAGAGGATCGTGATCGTATTGTCGGCGGCGATTGTCACCCAGGCGTTGAGCTTGGCGCCTTCGGCCGCGAAGGCCTCCGAGGCGCGGCCCAGGATCGCTCCGCTCAGCGCGAACGAGAAAGTGAAACCTGCCGCGGTCTTCACGAAGCTGCGGCGGCTCAATTCGGGAGTCTGAATATGCTTGCTCATGGTCAGGCCTCCTTCGCGGCGCGCTGGATGGCCTTCACGATGCGCGGATAGGTGCCGCAGCGGCAGATGTTGCCGTCCATGTGGGCGACGATCTGCTCTTTCGTCGGTTTCTTGTTCTTCGCGAGCAAGTCCGCGGCCTGCATGATCTGGCCGGACTGGCAGTAGCCGCATTGCGGCACCTGCTCGGCGATCCAGGCCTTCTGCAGCGGATGCGAGCTGGTCGGCGACAGGCCTTCGATGGTGGTCACCTTTTTGCCCGCAACCTCGCTCATCGTGGTCTGGCAGGCGCGGACCGCTTTGCCGTCGACATGCACGGTGCAGGCGCCGCACAATCCGGAGCCGCAACCGAATTTGGTGCCGGTGAGCTTCAGATGCTCACGCACCACCCAGAGCAAAGGCGTGTTGGCGTCGACATCGACGCTCGCCGCCGTTCCATTCACCGTAAACGCGACCGCCATGCGCTTCCTCCCATGGACCATCATTGACGCGTCGGTCGCCCCTAGCGGCACGAACGCGCAACGGATTTGGACGTTGTTTGCGAAGGCCGGCCGTGGACCGGCGTATTCCTCCCAAGGAATCTTATTTTGGAGGCAGTATAACCGGGTTCCCGCCGCCGGGGCAGCCGAACAGTGCGGTAAATTGTCGGCATTCGCCGGCCCAGAAACTGGGGAAGGTGCGCACGATGGCCAACACAGCAGTGCAGACGACGGCCCAAACCACGGCCAAGACGTTGCTCGATGGCTTATTCCGCACCGCAATCGCGGCGGCGCATCCGTCGTCCTGCCTGCCGCCGCACCTGCCCTCGCCGCCCGCCTCAGGGCGGCTGATTATCCTGGCCGCCGGCAAGGCCGCGGGCGCGATGACCGAAGTGGCCGAGCAGCACTATCTCGACCGCGGCAAGTTTGCCCCCGAACGGCTGACCGGCGTCGCGGTGGCGCGGCATGGCTATGGCCGGCCGAGCCGGCGGATCGAGATGATCGAGGCCGGGCATCCGGTGCCTGACGCCGCGGGTCTCGCAGCAGCCGAGAAGGCGCTGGCGATAGCGGACGCTGCGACTGCCGACGACACCGTGCTGGTGCTGCTTTCGGGCGGCGCCTCGGCCAACTGGATCGCGCCAGTGGAAGGCCTGAGCTTCGAGGACAAGCAGAAGGTGACGCGCGCGCTGCTTCGCTCCGGTGCCAACATCTCCGAGATCAACACGCTGCGAAAGCATCTCTCCCGCATCAAGGGCGGCAGGCTCGCGCGCCGCGCACAGCCAGCGCATGTGCTGACGCTTGCGATCTCCGACGTACCGGGCGACGAGCCCGCGGTGATCGGCTCGGGGCCCACCGTGTCCGATCCGACCACGCTTGCGGATGCGCGCGCCATCGCGGCGCGCTACCGGCTCGATCTGCCCGAGGCCGCGATCCGGGCGCTGAACGACCCGCGCAACGAGAGTCCCAAGCCCGGCGATCCGGCGTTTGCCGACGCCGGCTACAAGCTGATCGCGCGCCCGGCGGATGCCTTCCGCGCGGTGGAGTCGTCATTGCAGAAGGCCGGTTACGAGAGCGTGATGCTGGGTGACCGCGTCGAAGGCGAGGCCCGCACCGTCGCAGCCGAACACGCTGCCCGCGCGCTGGCGCTGCAGAAGGCAGGCCGCCGCGCCGTGATCCTGTCGGGCGGCGAATTAACCGTGACGATCCGCGGCCAGGGCCGGGGCGGCCCGAACCAGGAATACGCCCTGGCCCTGGCGCTGGCGCTCAAGGGGGCACCGGGGATTGCGGCGCTCTCCGGCGACACCGATGGCACCGACGGCGGCGCCGGCTCGGCCGACGACCCGGCGGGCGCCAGAATCGACGAATCCACGCTGGAACGGGCCCGGTCCCTTGGCCTCGATCCGGCCCATTTTCTTTCGGACAACGACTCCACAGGTTTTTTTACCAGGATCGGCGATCTCATCGAGACAGGCCCCACCTGCACCAACGTCAATGATTTTCGCGCCATTGTCGTTGACAGCCCGTAGGGGTTTACCGATACCGGCCCCAACGCACCCGAACGAAAGTCCGAAGACAGGTCAAGCGCTTGCGTTTCCCCTCCCCCTCCTTGGTCCGAGCGATGCTCGCGGCAGCAGCTTTCATGCTGCTGCCCGGCACGGCCCATGCCGACTTCCACCTGTGCAACAACACGGGCAGCCGGGTCGGCATCGCCCTCGGCTACAAGGACCCGGAAGGCACCTGGGTCACGGAAGGGTGGTGGAATCTGTCGGCGCGCTCCTGCGAGACCGTGCTGAAGGGCACGCTGGTCGCGCGCTATTACTACATCTATGCCATCGACTATGACCGCGGCGGCGAGTGGTCCGGACAGGCCTACATGTGCACGCGCGACAAGGAATTCACCATTCAGGGCACGCAGGATTGCCTGGCGCGCGGCTACGACAAGACCGGCTTCTTCGAGGTCGACACCGGCGAGCAGCGCACCTGGACGGTGCAACTCACCGAAACCGGCGAAACCGCGTCGCAGCGTCCGCCGTTGACGCCAGGCATGCCGGTGCTACCGACGCCGGGCCGCAGTGTCCCGACGCAAATGCCGAAAACCCCCAACCGATGAGATGCCCGTGAGACGCCTGCGCCGCACCAAAGTCGTCGCGACCCTCGGCCCCGCATCGGGGAATACCGAGATGATTACGCGGCTGTTCGAAGCCGGCGCCGACGTGTTCCGCATCAACATGAGCCACACGTCGCATGACCGGATGCGCGAACTGGTCGGCGCGATCCGCTCGGTGGAAGCGAGCCACAACCGGCCGATCGGCATCCTGGTCGATCTGCAGGGGCCTAAGCTCCGCGTCGGCGCCTTCGCCAACGGGCCGGCGATGCTCGATGTCGGCGGAACGTTCACGTTCGACAACGATCCGGCGCCGGGCGACGCCAATCGCGTGCACCTGCCGCATCCGGAAATCTTCCAGGGCATGAAGGCCGGCCACACGTTGCTGCTCGACGACGGCAAGATCCGTCTGGTCGCGACCGAGGCCAGCCGCGACAAGATCGTCACGCGCGTGGTGGTGGGCGGCAAGCTCTCCGACAGGAAGGGCGTGAGCCTGCCCGACACCGTGATCCCGTTCTCGGCGCTGACGCCGAAGGACCGCTCCGACCTCGAAGCGGCGCTCGACACCGGCGTCGACTGGATCGCGCTGTCGTTCGTGCAGCGGCCCGAGGACATCGCCGAGGCCAAGAAGATCGCGCGCGGCCGTGCCGCCGTGATGGCCAAGATCGAAAAGCCGCAGGCGGTGTATCGGTTGGACGAGATCGTCGACGTCACCGACGCCATCATGGTGGCGCGCGGCGACCTCGGCGTGGAAATGCCGCTGGAGAAGGTGCCGGGCATCCAGAAGCAGCTCACCCGCGCGGCGCGCAAAGCCGGCAAGCCGGTGGTGGTCGCGACGCAGATGCTGGAGAGCATGATCTCGAGCCCGGTGCCGACCCGCGCCGAGGTTTCCGACGTTGCCACCGCGATCTTCGACGGCGCCGACGCGGTGATGCTGTCGGCGGAGTCCGCGGCCGGTCAGTTCCCGGTCGAGGCGGTCGCGACCATGAATCGCATCGCCGAAGAGGTGGAGAGCGAGGACACCTATCACACCATCATGAAGACGCAGCACGCCGAGCCCGAGGCGACCGGCTCGGACGCCATCGCGGCTGCGGCGCGCCAGATCGCCGAGACGCTCGATCTCTCCGCGGTGGTGTGCTGGACGTTTTCCGGCTCGACCGGGTTGCGCGTCGCACGCGAACGGCCGCAGGTGCCGATCGTGGCGCTGTCGCCGAACACGGCGACCGGACGCAGGCTCTCGGTCGCCTGGGGCATCCACTGCATCGTCACCGAGGATGCGAAAGACCCCGGCGACATGGTGGAGCGTGCCTGCCGCCTCGCCTTCCAGGACGGCTTCGCCAAGGCGGGCCGCCGCGTCATCATCGTGGCCGGCGTGCCGCTCGGCACGCCCGGCGCGACCAATATGCTGCGGATCGCGTTTGTCGGCGCGGATTCGGTGAGCGAGTAGTCGCTTCAAGGCTTGCCGGAAGGCTGGCGTTCGAACGCCACTGCAGCGCGATCAGATCGCCCGGCCCTCGACCTTCTCGCTGAGCGTCTTCACCAGGTCGGGGATGCGCTGCAGGTTCGGATGAATCTCGAGCGCCTTGCGGAACACCTCGAGCGCCTGCTTATCCTCGCCGAACTCCTGCAGGATCATGCCAAGGCCGGACATGGCGCCGAAGTGCCGCGGCTCGCGGCTCAGCACCTGCCGGATGTCCTGCATCGACTGGCCGAATTCTTTCCGCATGTAGTGGATGGTGGCGCGGCGATTCCAGGCTTCGACATAGTCGGGCTTGAGCTTGATCAGCGCGTCGAGCAGTTGCAGCGCGAGGTCGAGATCGTTGGCGTCGGTCGCGGTCTTGACCCGGGTCATCAGCAGATTGGCAGTGTCGCTGCCGGACGCAACCCACAGCGCCCAGATGCGCCCCTCGACCAGCTTGGCGCTGTCGGCATCCGGAGCGGCCTTCAGCGCGCCGAACAGGAAATCGAGATTGCGGGTGCGGTCGCCCTTCTGCGCCTTTGGCAGGTCCTTGGGCGGCTGCATCGGCTCGATCGCCGGCGCGTGCGGCTGGTCCGGCGGCCTGGCGGTCTGAGCCGAGGCGGCTCCCGTCAGGAGCGCCAGGGCCGCAATTGGAACCACAAGGGACGCCAAGAATCGTGGGCTCATGCCTTAAATCTATCCCCCCGCCAGAGGGCGGCAAGATGGCAATTGCGGCAGATGCTGCCCTCTACGCAGGCTTCCCCAAATACAGGCGGCCCGGGTGTGGCCCGGGCCGTCCGAATTCAGTGATTTGCTGTGGTCAGGCCTCGGGCTTGCCTTAGCCCTGGCGCGCCTTGAACCGGCGCTGGGTCTTGTTGATCACGTAGACCCGGCCCTTGCGCCGCACGATGCGGTTGTCGCGGTGGCGGCCACGCAGCGATTTCAATGAGTTACGGACTTTCATAGCGGTCTCGGCGTCTTTTGGATTTTTCGGGTTGGGCAGGTTCATAAGGAGCCCAGCCCCACCTGTCAAACCATACCGGCGGGCCTTCCGGCCCCAGCCTGTTGGGAACGCCTCGGGCCACGGCAGCAGACGGGAACAGGTTCGCCATCCCCTCCGAGGCTCGGAAGAGACGGCGTTGTCCCGTTCAGCAGGAGGCTCGGTCTAAACCGTGCCGCTCAGCACTTGGCGGGCGGGCAGGCCGGCGACGTGCAGGTGGGCGTCCAATAGGCCGGAGTCCACTTGCCTTCATAGTTGCAGGCCAGCACGTTGCACGAAGTGCCCTTGCACTTTGCAGTGCACACCAGACCGGGCACGCAAGGCGCGGCCGCCGCCTTCTTCGCCGCCATCGACGGCGCCGCCGAGAATGCAACCGCCGTCATGGTGACGGCGCCAACCAGCAGAACTTTTGCAATCGATTTCATGGTGAGGACCCCCCTCGTTTTGTTCAGACCATTAACGATGACATGGCCCCAAATCGGTCACAAGATCGTTCTCGCGCCAACCCACCGGTGGAAGCGCCCGCCCCGCTGCTTTAAGGTCTGCCGCGCAAACGAGCAGACCTTATGAAACGCAGCACCGACCGTTTCCTCACCACCCACACCGGCAGCCTGCCCCGCCCCGACGACCTCATCCGGATGATGTACGCCAAGGAAGAAGGCGTGCCGGTCGATGGGCCGGCGCTCGCCGCGCGGGTGCGCAGCGCGGTCGCCGAAGTGGTGCAGAAGCAGGCCGATGCCGGCGTCGACCTGATCAACGACGGCGAACTGTCGAAGCCGAGCTACGCCACCTACATCAAGGACCGGCTCAACGGCTTCGGCGGCACCGGCAACACTTTCGTCTATCAGGACCTCGCCGAATTCCCGAAGCTCGCCCAGAAGGTGTTCGGCGATCCGGGCCGCTCGCGGCGCAAAACGCCGGCCTGCAACGCCCCGATCAGCGTGCGCGACGCGGCCGCGGTTCGCAGCGACGTCGACAATCTGAAGGCTGCACTCTCCGGCGTGAAGGCCGTCGGAGGCTTCATGAGCGCCGCCTCCCCCGGAGTGGTGTCGCTTTTTTTCCGCAACGACCACTACAAGGACCAGGACGCTTATCTCGAAGCGATCGCCGAGGCGATGCGCGACGAATACGAGACCGTCGCCAACGCCGGCTTCACCCTGCAGTTCGACTGCCCCGATCTCGGCATGGGCCGGCACATTCAATATGCCGATCTCGATCTCAAGGAATTCCGCCGCCGCATCGGCGCGCATATCGCGGCGCTCAACCACGCCACCCGCAACATCGCGCCGGAGCAGATGCGGCTGCATCTGTGCTGGGGCAACTACGAGGGCCCGCACCATCACGACGTGCCGCTCGCCGACATCGTCGACATCGTGTTCACGGCGCGGCCCCACGCGATCTCGCTCGAAGCCGCCAATCCGCGCCACGCCCATGAATACACGCTGTTCGAGACCGTAAAGCTGCCGCCCGGCAAGGTCTTGATTCCGGGCGTCATCGAATCCAAATCCAACTTCATCGAGCATCCCGAGCTGATCGCACAGCGGATCGGGCGCTACGCCGAGCGGGTCGGCCGCGAAAATGTCATAGCGGGCAGCGACTGTGGCTACGGCACCTGGGTCGGCCAGGCGGCGGTCGATCCCGATGTGGTCTGGGCCAAGCTTGCCGCCATGGCCGAGGGGGCGCGGATCGCCACCAAGCGGTTCTGGAACTAATGGCCTTCTGGAATCTTCATCCCGCAGCAACTGGCCCGTGCGACCATCCTTCAATCTTTGAAAGAATCGACGCCACTGCATGACGGACACCATCAAGACCGCGGGCGACGTACCGGCCACTGAAACTCCGCCCGCGGCCCCGGCGGCTTGGCTCGACGCCATGCTGCGCCCGATCCAGTCGTTCCGGCTGGCCTATGTGCCGGTGGTGATGGTGTATTTCGCCTATGGCGCACTCGGCCTGATCGACGTCACCCGCGACTTCTGGATCAAGGAAAGCCTGTCGCTGACGCCCGCACAGCTCGCCGCCATTGCGGTGTGGCTGATGCTGCCCTGGACCGTGAAGATGGTGTTCGGCGAGTTGGTCGACACCGTGCCGATCTTCGGCTCGCAGCGGAAATCCTACGTCCTGATCGGCGCGGCCTTCATGGCTGCGGGCCTCGTGATCCTGGCTGGCGCCGCCGGCCAGTGGCTCACGTTCATGAGTCCGGACCGCCTCTATGTCGCCGGCGCCATGCTGATAACGGTCGGCACCGTGGTGCAGGACGTGGTGGCCGACGCGATGTCGACCGAAGTGGTTGCGCGCACCGATGCCGCGGGCAACGAGCGGCCCGACAACGTGGTGCGCACCGAGCTCGGCATGGTGCAGGTGCTCGGCCGGCTTGCCGTGTCCGGCGGCGTGCTGGCGGTGGCGGGCCTGTCCGGATGGCTCGCCGACCTGTGGTCGCGACAGACGGTGTTCCTCATTGCTTTGATCATTCCGGCGATTTCCGTGACCGGCGTGTTCCTGCGCGGCACCGAGACCGCCGAGCGCCGGCCGATCGACTGGCGCATCCTCGGCGGCGGCATCGCGTTCGGCGTCGTGGTGATGGCGCTCGGCCTCAGCGAGTACGTCCCGTACAGCCAGGAGATCATTTTCCTGATCTCGATGGCCGTGGTCTGTTACATGCTGGTGCTGGTCACCGCCGAGCTCGATCACAACACGCGGATGGGCATCCTGTTCGCCACCATCATCGTGTTCGCGTTCCGCGCCACGCCCTCGGTCGGCGACGGATTCTTCTGGTGGACGCTCGACGACCTGAAGTTCGACGCGGCGTTCTACGGCACGCTGCGGCAGACCGGCGCGATCCTGTCGATCGCCGTGATGTGGATCTTCAGCCGGCAGCTCACCGAATGCTCGGTGAACCGCACGCTGCTCTGGATCGCGGTGGCGAGCACAATCCTGTCGCTGCCCAATCTCGCACTGCTCTATGGCATGCACCACTGGACCGAGGCGACCTTCGGGTTCGGCGCCCGCAGCATCGCCTTTGTCGATGCGGCGGCGTCCTCGCCGTTCGCGCAGCTCAGCATGGTGCCGCTGCTCACGCTGGTCGCCTACTACGCGCCGCCCGGTCACCGCGCCACCTGGTTCGCCCTGATGGCCTCGCTGATGAATCTGGCGCTGGTCGCGGGACAGTTGCAGACCAAGTACCTCAACGACGTCTTCGTGGTCGGCCGCGGCCAGTACGGCGAGCTTGGGCCCCTGATGATCTGGGCGATCGTGCTGGGTCTGGTCATTCCGGTTGGCGCCATTATTCTGTTCGGGCGCAAGGCCGTGCGGCATCCGTCGGTCAAGCACTAGCAGCCGGGGTGGCGTGACGTGGAATTTGGGCTGAACTTCTTTCCCTGCGTCGGGCCGGAGCAGAAGTCGGGCGAGCAGTACTTCCGCGAGGCCATGCACCTGTGCAGCCTCACCGACGAGCTCGGCTACATCCACATCCGGCAGGTCGAGCACTACTTCCATCCGTACGGCGGCTACAGTCCCAATCCGCTGATCTTTCTGACCGCCGCCGCCATGGTCACCAGGAAGACCAAGCTGATCACCGGCGCAGTGCTGCCGGCCTTCAACAAGCCGCTGAAGCTCGCCGGCGAGATCGGCATGCTGGACGGCATCAGCAACGGCCGGCTCGAGGTCGGTTTCGCCCGCGCGTTCCTGCCGCACGAGTTCACCCAGTTCGGCGTCAGCCTCGACGAGAGCCGCAGGCGCTTCACCGAGGGGCTCGCCCAGATCACGCTGCTGCTGAAAGACGAGAAGGTCTCGTCGAAGGGCGAGTTCAACAGCTTCAGCAATGTCACGTCTCTGCCGCGGCCGATGCAGCGGCCGCATCCGCCGTTCTGGATCGCGGCGACCAACACGCCGGAAACCTTCGCCTTCGCCGGCGCCAACGGCTGCAAGGTGATGGCGATCCCGCTCGAGCCGGAGAAGATGCGGAGCCTGATCGGCACTTACCGCGAGGCCTGGAAGAAGGCCGGGCATCCCGGCAACGGCCATGTGATGAACACCTTCTTCATGTGCTGCGCGCCGACCCGGGACGAGGCGATGGCCACAGGGCTTGGGCCATGCAACCACCATCTCAAGGGTCTGGCCGACGCTGCGAAAGAATGGCTCGCGGGAGCGAGCACCAAGGACTATCCGGGCTACGACAAGCTGATCGCGCATGTTTCGAGCGATACCGCGGAGCGGCAGGTCGCGGCCGGCAGCGCGTTCATCGGCGCGCCTGCCGACATTGTCGACATGATCAAGAGCTACAACGACAAGGTCGGCGGCATCGACAGCGTGTCGCTGCATTTCACGCCGGGCAACATGCCGGTCGACAAGGCCGAGCGCTCGCTGCGGCTGTTCTCGGCCGAGGTGTTGCCGAAGGTGAAGGGGCTGTAGCGGCTTGTCATTCCGAGGCGGCCCGAAGGGCCGAACCTGGAATCCAGACGCATGTTCGGAGTTCGCAGCCGGATTCCGGGTTCACGCGCTTTCGCGCGTGCCCCGGAATGACAACTGAGAGATTTACGCCTTCTGCGCCGCCAGAAACCGCTTGATGAACGCGCGGTAGCCAACAGGCGCACGTCCCAACACCGCCGACAGCACCAGCGGATTGCCGCCGGCATAGCCGTGCTCGTCGTAGTGATGACACATCTTGGCATAGGCCTCGATCGCCCACGGATTCCAGTTCTGCGCCTTGGCCCAGGCCTTCCATTCGTCGAGCGAGCGCTTCTCGGCGCGCACCGGCTTGCCCCACTCTTCGGCGATCACGGCGGCCATCTCGGCGGTGGTGAGTTGATCGGGGCCGGCGAGCTCGAAGACCGCTCCGCGATAGCCTGGCTCGGTCAGCACGCGCGCGGCCGCCTCGCCGTAGTCCTCGGTGTCGATCATGGCCATGCGCTGGTCCGGCGAATAGGGCCGCAGATAGACGCCGCGATCGCGGATGCCCGGCCATTCCAGGCGGAGGTTCTGCATGAACATCGCGGGCTGCAGGATCGTGAACGGCAGGCCTGAATCGATCAGCGCCTCCTCGACCACGAGCTTGTTGAAATGATGGTCCATGTCACGCATCTGCGGATGAAACACCGAGCTGAACACGAAGTGCCCGACCTTGGCCTCCACCGCGGCGTTGAGCACGCGCATGCCGATCTCGGCTTCATCCTCGCGAAAGCGCGGCGGAATGTGCATCGCGGAAGTGACGCCGGCAAAGGCGCGCTTGATGTCGGCATCGCTCGCAACATCGCCGATCACGGTCTCGGCGACGCCGAGCGATTTGAGTTTTGCGGCTGAACTTTCCTTCGAGCTCAGCGCGCGGACTTTAGCGCCTCGCTTGATGAGATGGCGGACGGTGGGAAGACCGACGGCGCCGGACGCGCCGATCACGAGTATCGTCATGCTTCACTGCTCCGGATGATTTCGAAAGCTGGGTTTCGCTAGGCCGCCGCCAGCACCGGCTTGCCGCGAATGAGGTCGGATGCCTTCTCGGCCATCATCAGCACGCAGGCGTTGATGTGCGCCGAGACCAGATCCGGCATTGCCGAGGCGTCGACCACGCGAAGCTGATCGATGCCGTGGACGCGGAACTGCGGATCGACCACCGAGCCCGGGCCGATGCCCATGGCGCAGGTCGAAGCCGGATGATTGGCGGTCGCGGCGACATTGCGGATCCAGTTGTCGATCTCGACGTCGGTCTTGATATTGGGACCGGGCGTGAGCTCGGCGCCGCGGAATTCTTTCAGTGGCGGCTGCGCCGCCACCTCGCGCGCGATCTTGAAGCCCTGGCGCAGGGTCGGCAGATCGTTCGGCGCCGAGAAGAAGTTGGTGACGATCCGCACCTTGTCCTCGGGCCGCGTCGAGCGCAGCAGTACCTCGCCGCGGCTGTCGGGATGCAGCAGCGCCGGCCGGATGCCGTAGCCGTCGGCATAGGGCTTGCGCCAGCCGGGGAACCACAGCTCGGCCCCCGGTGGGGCGCCGCGGAACATGAACTCGATGTCGGGCACCGAAAGCTCGGGCCGCGTCTTGATGAAGGCGTGCAACCCGCCCGGCACCACGGTGGCGGGACCGGTGCCGAAGAACTGCGCCTGCAGCATCGCCAACGCCATGCGGTCGAGCCGCATGCCCGTGCGGAAGTCGCTGCCGTCGGGGCGCGAATACATTATCAGCACCGCGAGATGGTCCTGCAGGTTCTTGCCGACCGGAAGGTCAACGACCGGCTCGATGCCGAGCGCGCTGAGATGATCGGCCGGGCCGATACCCGATAGCATCAGCACCTGCGGTGAGTTGAACGCGCCGCCGCACAAGATCACCTCGCGCTCCGCGATCGCACGCAGTCGCTGCCCGCCGTTCTCGTATTCGACGCCGGTGGCGCGCTTGCCCTCGAGCGTGATGCGGCCGACCAGCGCGCGCACCTCGACCGACAGGTTCTTCCGTTTCATGGCCGGATGCAGATAGCCGACCGCGGCCGAGCAGCGCTTGCCATTCTGGATCGAATACTGGCTCCTGCCGAAGCCCACCGCGGAGCTGCCGTTGTAGTCGTCGGTGACCGGCAGGCCCGCCATGCGCGCCGCCTCGATCCAGGCGGTGAACATCGGGTCCTTGGTCCGGGCCCACTGCACGCCGATATTGCCGCCGGTGCCGCGGAATTCGCTTTCGCCGTCCTGCCAGTCCTCGACGCGCTTGAAGTAGGGCAGCACGTCCGCATAGGACCAGCCGCGCGCGCCCTTCTGCGCCCAGCGGTCGTAGTCGGCCGCGTCGCCGCGGGTGAAGGCCATCACGTTGATCGAGGACGAGCCGCCCAAGACCTTGCCGCGCATCTCCTCGACCCGGCGGCCGTTGAGGTTCGGGTCCGGCTCCGACTGATAGCCCCAGTCGTGCATCTTGTACTCGTGCAGCTTGCCGAGCCCGATCGGGATGTGGATCAGCGGATTGACGTCGCGGCCGCCGGCTTCGAGCAGCAGCACGCGGGTGTGCGGATCTTCGGACAGGCGGTTGGCCAGCACGCAGCCGGCGGAACCGCCGCCGATGATGATGTAGTCGAAACGCGAGACCGGTGGCATGGCCGTGATTTTTCCTGCTCCGCTGTGGCGACACTATTCAAACGGATAGTGGCCGCTTCCGGAAATTAACATAGCACTGTGGACGTTGGGGGCCGGGTTCTTTGCTGGGCGGGCGCCAGTCCATCCTTTTCAGCTGAAAGCTCAGCTCTTTGGGTAGTCCGCGGTCACGCGGGATCGATCTCGCGCGTCCGCATTTTTTGGGAGAGCGACGATAATGACAGCGATCAACTCATTTTCGGCCCGGTTCGACGGATCGGGCTTCGACACCTCCGGCATCCTGATGGAAAGCGCGACCATCAGTCGCTACCGGGTGTTCTGGGGCGATGGCACGCAGGACATTGTCAACGGTGCGCCCGACGACAGCGGCAACATTATCGCGCGCATCGCCCACACCTATGCGTCCGGGGACTACGAGATCCGCGTCCAGGATGTGCCGAACGATCCGGCCACGCCGGTCGCCAGGCTCCTGGTTTACATGCATTCCGATGCCACCAGCGATTATGTGATCTCCACCGGCGGGCTGCGCGACATGGTTCTGGCCGGCGCCGGCAACGACATCATCAACACCGGCGCGGGCAATGACTGGATCAGCGGCGGCAGCGACGGCGACGACACCATCAACGGCGGTCGCGGCGACGACGTTGTTCTGGGCGACACCGGCAACGACCATCTGATCGGCGGGGACGGCAACGATATCGTCGGCGGCGGCCAGGGCAACGACGTCATTGTCGGCGGCAGCGGAAACGACGCGCTGTTCGGCGACGAGGGCAACGACACGATCCACGGCGGCGGCGACGACGACTACGTTGGCGGTGGCGACGGCGACGACAAGCTGTACGGCGACGCCGGAAACGACATCATGGAGGGCAGTGCCGGCAACGACAGACTGTTCGGCGGCGACGGCAACGATCGCCTCGACGGCGGCACCGGGCAGAACCTGTTGACCGGCGGCGCGGGCGCCGACGCGTTCTATTTCGCGGCGCCGGTGGTTGCGACAGTGGCCACCGCGGCGGCGGCCGCCGCCCCGGACAAGACCACCATCACGGACTTCTCGGGCACCGGCGGCGACAACGATCAGATCGACATCGGCGAATTCGCCGCGGTCGCCGGCGTGTCCGAGCTGTCGTTCATCGGCAGCGATGGCTTCCATGGTGACAACGGCGAGGTCCGCTACGGACACACCGCTGGCGGCAACACCGTGGTGCAGATTGACACCGACGGCGACAAGCATTCGGACTACCAGATCACGCTTACCGGCTTGCATGACCTGCAGGCCGGCGACTTCGTGCTTGGCCACGGCATGATGATTTGATCACCTGATCGATACTTCGAAGACAGGCTCCCTCCGTTCGCGGAGGGAGCTTTTTTCTTTTCCGCGTAGCGCAGGGTTAATTCCTTGAACCGCGATGCGCGGCCGATCGACAGACATCCGCGAGAGCGCTCACGCTGTTGTCTGATGTTCATCGAACCATTCAGCGGCTTCAGCGTTCTCGCTTCACTGTGGCCGATGAATCACTTCAGCAACTTTCATGGTTGCGTGAGTTGATTTTTAACGTGCTGCGTGAGATACCGTCGCGCACTTCAGAGGACGACAATGCGTTCAATGCGAACCCATATCGCGATAGCGACAACCGCCGCCGGCCCGAATGATCGGCCGTGCGATCGGCTGCGCGCGCTCGTGTGTGTCGGATTTACTCAGAAGTCGAGCTTGGCCGAACCGAGGCTAAGACAACCGGAATAACCGGCGGCAGGGCTACCCCTCCGCCGAACAGGCAGGAGGGTCCGATGGCCCATAGAGCGTTCAAACACCTACCGAATCCACGCCTGACAAGGGCTCTCTGCTCTTTTGGGTTACGCGCCTGGGCTCTGCGCTGTTGCGCATTACGCCCATGGAGCTTGCGTCGCGTGCGCCGTGAACGCGCGCGCGTACGACTGACAAATTTTGTGCTGCGTGCGCGTCCACCGCGCACGTGCATGAGCAACTACGTCTGAATTCGGCCAGCAATGGCCACGCTGTTTGACATCGTGAACGTCCAGAACATGGACGGCGTTCGTGCGGCTGCCGCTCGTTTCGAGATGCGAAGCAGAACGCCGTCCATTTGTCTTTTTCTTCGCTGGCATAGCTCAGTTGGAAGAGCGCTCCCCTCGTAAGGCAGAGGTCGGAGGTTCGATTCCTCCTGCCAGCACCAAATTCGTTCCTGTAGCCCAACCGGCAGAGGCGGCACGCTCAGACCGTGCTTGTTGGAGGTTCAACTCCTCCCAGGAACACCAAACACCAACACAGTTCAACACACGCGCTTAGCTCAGAGGCAGAGCATCCCGCTCACATCGGGAAGGTCGGGGTTTCGAAATCCTCAGCGCGTACCAACTCGCGTCTTTAGCTCAGCGGCAGAGCGCTCGTCTGACGTACGAGAGGTGGCAGGATCGTCCCCTGCAAGACGCACCAATCACCGCCCCCGAATCACTGCCCCGTCGTCTAGTGGCTAAGGCACGCGCCCGATAAGCGCGGAAAGCTGGATCGAAACCAGCCGGGGCAACCAACGCGTCGCATCAAACATCGACACAGGAGACAGCATGACACCGCAGAAACGCGGGGTCTTCAACGTGCAATGTTGGGGACCCCGAGGCTTAAACCCGAAAGGAGAGGGAGCGGACTTTTAATCCGTTGCCAAGTGGCTCGAAACCACCGGGGTTCACCACGGACCACAAGCATTAAGGTGATGCATCGGTCTCTTAAACCGAGGAACACGGATCGTTACCGTGGTGGTCCACCATGCTCGCGTGGACAAACAGGTAAAGTCGCCTGCTTGAGGTGCAGGAGATTGTGTGGGTTCGAATCCCACCGTGAGCACCAAATTGCCCTGTGACGCTGCTGGTGTGGCGGACCGACTGTCGATCGGTTGAGAGGGGATCAAAACCCCTACAGGGCGCCATCTGCGTGTAGCTCAGTTTGGCAGAGCGCTCGCTTCGGGAGCGAGAGGCCGCAGGATCGAAGCCTGCCGCGCAGACCATTTACCGGGCGCAGGTGCAGGGCACGGAGAGGGCTTATACCCCTTTCAGCAGCGGACGGCTGTTCTCGGTCCGGATCGATACCGGATGCGCTCACCATCAAACGGAGGTCGCCATGCAGGATCATCCTGCGCTCGTGCTCAATGCCGACTTCCGGCCGTTGAGTTACTTCCCGCTTTCGACGCTGCCTTGGCAAGACGCTGTGACCGCGGTGGTGAAGGACCACGTGAGCGTCATCGCGGAGTACGATACGGTTGTTCGCAGTCCATCTCGAGAGATGCGGCTGCCATCGGTGATCGCGATGCGGTCCTACGTTCCGATGCCGAGCCGTGTCGCGTTCACCCGCTTCAACGTGTTCTTGCGCGACCGCTTCGGGTGCCAGTATTGCGGGCAGAAGTTTTCGTCGTCGCAGCTCACGTTCGAACACGTCATACCCAGATCCAAGGGCGGCGTGACGTCGTGGGAAAACATCGTCGCAGCCTGCGATCCTTGCAATCTCGCCAAGGGCAATCGCAGCGAGATGAAGCCGTTGCGCTGGCCGCGCGAGCCGACAGTGCACGAGCTCATGGCGGCGAAGCGGGCGTTTCCGCCGAACTATCTGCACGAAAGCTGGCTCGACTATCTCTACTGGGATAGCGAGATCGAGCCGTGATCTTCTCCTAGCTCAGTTGGAAGAGCACCGGTCTCCGAAGCCGGAGGTCGGCGGTTCGAGTCCGCCGGAGAAGGCCATACGGAGGGTGAACCGGTCAGGTGACCGGCGCGGTCTTGAAAGCCGATGGTGCGCGCAAGCGCATGGGCGTCGAGAGCGCCCGCCCTCCGCCAACATGGAAGGTCGACCGAACGGGGTTCGGCATCGCTTGGAAAGCGATCGGGCGGCATTGCTGCTGCGGATCGAGACCGCGGCCTTCCTCCACTGCGGAGAGTTAACCGGTCGAGCGGCCGGCGCCCGTTCGAAGCGGGACGGATGGCGCAAGCCATTGGGGATCAAGACCTCAGCTCTCCGCCAATTCTCGCGCGACACCGGATGTACGTGCGCGCCGCCGCGGAGTTTGAGCCCGGCACCAATGACGCGGGATGACGGAGCGGTAACCAGGCCCCGGACGTGGCTCATAACCACGAAACGTCCGTTCAAATCGGACTCCCGCAACCAACATGGGAAGGGTCCATAAGGACAAGCTGGTGCTGTCGCCTGACTGTAAATCAGGTCCCTCCGGGGCACGGTGTTCGATTCACCCCCAACCCACCAATCGCGGGCGTTGCTGGAAGGTCCAAGCATCGGTGTGCCACACCGAAGAACCGGTTTCGATTACCGGCGCCCGCACCAATACGTCCGGTTAGCAAATCTGGTGATTGCCCTGCGTTGAAGGCGCAGAGAGGTCGGATCGAAACCGACGCCGGACACCAATACGGGCCAGCCGCTGGGGCGGAGTTATCCCTTGCAAGGATGACGCGCTGGGTTCGATTCCCAGTTGGTCCACCAATTCATTCCCGTCGAGCCATCTCGGTGAGGGCTGCCGGCTGTTAACCGGTGAAGGCAGGTTCGAAACCTGCGACGGGAGCCAATTGCAGCCATCGTCTAGTGGGAGGACGCCGCTCTCTCAAGGCGGAAGTGCGGGATCAATACCCGCTGGCTGCTCCACCAATCTCTCCGCAGTTCGATTGGACGAACACCCGGCTACGAACCGGGAGACTGCAGGTTCGAGCCCTGCCGGAGAGGCCAATCATCAGCGTGTAGGGGAGTCTGGCCGTCCCTACCTGCCTTGGAAGCAGGGGAACGTTGGTTCGAATCCAACCACGCTGACCAGTTTCATTGCCCCTTAGCTCATTTGGTAGAGCGCCGTGCTCTGAACGCGGAGGTGCCCGGATCGAAGCCGGGAGGGGCTGCCAATGACGTAGCGGTGGCGAAATGGGAACGCTGTGAGCTGCAACCTCACCATGAGCCAGTTCGATCCTGGCCCGCTACTCCAATGCTCTGTGGCACCCTATCCCTTGTCCGGCATGCGCTTGTTCGACGCCGTCTCCGGCGCGCTGGACTTGCGCTCACCCGCGACGCGCACCTGATCGCCCGGCGCGATGCCGTCCGGCGGCGTGGTGATGACGCGGTCGGCGGCGTCGAGGCCGGTCGCGATCTCGATGTCCTTGCCGAGATCGCGCGAGATCGTCACGGTCTTGAGTGCGACGCGGCCGTCGGCGCCCACCGTCGCCACGCGCAAACCGCCCTGATCGAAGATCAGCGCGCTCGCCGGGATGTTGACGGCGGTGTTGGGGCCCGCGAGATCAAGCCGCACATTGGTGAAGGCTCCGGTCATCAGCTCGCCGCTGGAGTTGTCGACGATCAAGAGCATCCGCGTGGTGCCCGACGCGACATCCACGGACTGCGCCGAGGCTTCGACGGTCGCAAGGAACGTGCGGCCCGGGTATTCCGGCACTGAGAGCTTCGCCTTGGTGCCGATCCTGATGCTCGGCACGTAATTCTGCGGCACGTTGACATAGGCGCGGAGCTTGCTGACGTCCGACACCACGAACAGCGCCGGGCCCCCGCCCGATCCGGCGTTGATCAGCGCGCCCACGTCGGTGGCGCGCGCGGTGACCAGCCCGTCGAACGGCGCTTCAATGCGCTTGTACTTCTCCAGCACGCGCAGGCGGTCGAGATTGGCCTGCTGCGACTTGGCCAGCCCTTGTTTGTTGCCGGCGTCGGCGGTGCGCTGATCAAGGTCCTGCCGCGAGATTGCGCCGGATGGGATCAGCGACTGGCCGCGCTCCAGCGTCGTCTTGGACAGCGCCGCGTTGGCCTGGGCGCTGCCGACATCCGCCTGTGCCTGCATGATCTGCTGATCGAGGTCGGGCGCATCGATCTCGGCCAGGAGCTGTCCGGCTTTCACCGGCGAGCCGATGTCGGCCTTCCACTCTTTGATATAGCCGCTGACGCGGGCGAAGATTTGCGCCTGTGCATAGGCCTCGAGCCGCCCCGGCAGATCGATGGTGGTGACCCGGCCGCGGGTGTCCGGTGCGGCGATCGCCACCACCGGCATGGCCTGGTCCTCGGCCCATTGGCTGAGCTTGGCGTCGGCCATCTTGCGGCTCGTGACGCCGGCGGCGACCACCACGACGGCGACTGTCGCGGCGACGAGACTCGCGAGGCGCAGTCCGCGTCGCGAGACCTTGGGCGCTTCGGTTTGGGGTTCGGTCGGTTCCTCAGGCGACATTCGGCACTCCGGAAGCTTCAATGGCATGTTTGCCGTCACGTTCGTGCATCATGCTGAAAACCACCGGCACGAACATCAAAGTGGCAATCGTTGCAAAGATCAGGCCGCCGATCACGGCGCGGCCGAGCGGCGCGTTCTGCTCGCCGCCCTCGCCCAGGCCCAGCGCCATCGGCGCCATGCCGATGATCATGGCGAGCGCGGTCATCAGCACCGGGCGGAAGCGGACGAAGCCCGCATCGAGCGCGGCTTCGACCGAGTTGCCGAGATCGGCAAGCCGCTCGCGGGCGAAGCTGATCACCAGCACGCTGTTGGCGGTCGCGACGCCCATGCACATGATGGCGCCGGTCAGCGCCGGAACCGACAGCGTGGTTCCAGTGCCGAACAGCATCCAGATGATGCCGGCAAGCGCCGCGGGCAAGGCTGTGACGATCACGAAGGGATCGCCCCAGGATTGGAAGTTGACGACGATCAGCAGATAAATGAGCACCACGGCGCCGAGGAGCCCGAACAGCAGGCCGCTGAAGGCGCTGTTCATGGTGCGCACCTGCCCGAGCAGCACGACCTGCGAGCCCTTCGGCACGGAACCCGCCGTATCGCTGATGATCTTCTGCACGTCGGTTGCGACCGCTCCGAGATCGCGGCTTTGCGTGGTCGCGTAGACCTGCACCATGGATTGGATGTTGTACTGCGACACCACGGCGTTCCTTGGCGCCCTGGTGATATCGGCGATGGCGCCGAGAATCTGTGGCTGCGCCGCGCCGGCCGCGGTGATCGGCAAGTTCTTCAGTGCGGTCAGCGAGTCGACTTGATACTGCGGCGTCTGCATCACGATCGGATAGGACACGCCGTTGTCCGGATTGAGCCAGTAGGTCGGCGCCACTTGGCTGCTACCGGCCAGCGTCACCACGAGACTGTTGGTGACGTCGCGCTCGCTCACGCCGACATATTGGGCGCGGGTGCGGTCGACATCAACGTTGAAGCCGGGACTCTGCAGCGATTGCTGAATGCGCACGTCGACCAGTCCCGGCACATGGCGAAGCCTGCGCAGCAGGTCCTGCGCATAGGCCATGTTGGCCGCGAGGTTGGGCCCGCGGATCTGCAGATCGATCGGCGCCGGCGCGCCGAAATTGAGGATCTGGCTGATGATGTCGGCCGGCAGGAACGAGAACGTCGTGCCCGGGAAGCGTCGCGGCAATTCCTCGCGCAGGGCGCGGACGTAGTCGGCGGTCGGCTTGTGATCCTCGTTCAGCTTGATCTGGATATCACCGTCCTGGGAGCCGATGGTGCCGGTGTTGTTGTAGGTCACGTTGATGCCGCTCACCGGGAAGCCGATGTTGTCGACCACAGTGCCGAGCTCCTCCGGCGGGATGGTCTGGCGGATCACCTTCTGGATCTCGGCGAACTGGTTGGCGCTTTCCTCGACGCGCGTGCCCACTTGGGTGCGGACGTGCATCAGGATCTGGCCGGCGTCGACCGCCGGGAAGAAGTCACGGCCGAGAAACGGCACCAGCGCGAACGAGCCGAACACGACGACCAGGAAGCCGGTGACGAACACCTTGCGGTGATGCAGCGCCAGACCGAGCAGCTCGCGATAGCCGGCACGGAAGCGCTCGAAAACGCGCTCGAAGCCGCGCTGAAACCGCAGCAGCGGATTGCGCGACGGTTTCGCGTGGCCGTCATGGGCCTCGTGCTTGTGCAACAGGTAGTTCGCCATGGTCGGCACCAGCGTCCGCGACAGGATGAAGGAGCAGGCCATCGCCGACATCACGGCTTCCGCCATCGGCACGAACAGGAAGCGCGCCACGCCCTGCAGGAAGAACATCGGCACGAACACGATGCAGATGCAGAGCAGCGACACGAAGGCCGGCATCACGATCTGATCGGCGCCGTCCATGATGGAGGTCTCGACCTCCTTGCCCTTCTCGAGATGCCAGTTGATGTTCTCGATCGTCACCGTGGCGTCGTCGACCAGGATGCCGACCGCCAGCGCAAGCCCGCCCAGCGTCATGATGTTGAGGGTTTCGCCGAGCGCCCAGAGCGTCGCAACTGAGCCGAGAATGGAGAGCGGAATCGAGGTGGCGATGATCACGGTCGAGCGCCAGCTGCCAAGAAAGATCAGGATCATCAGGCTGGTGAGCGCCGCAGCGATCACACCCTCGCGGATCACGCCGCTTACCGCGCCACTGACGAACACCGACTGATCGCCGATCTGCGCGATGTTGAGGTTGGCTGGCAGGATGCTCTTGAGCCGCTCCACCTCCTGCTTGACACCACTGATGATGTCCAACGTCGAGACCGAGCCGGCCTTGAGCACCGTCATCAGCACCGAGCGGCCGCCGTCAACATGCACGATGTTGGTCTGCGGCGGATTGCCGTCGCGGACATGGGCGACGTCGCGGATATAGACCATGGCGCCGTTGATGCTTTTCACCGGCAGATCGCCGAGCTGGTCGATCACCGAGGGCGCGTTGTTGAGCTGGATGGCGTATTCGAAGGTGCCGATCTTCTGGGTGCCGACCGGCGTGATCAGGTTTTGCGCGGCGAGCGCATTGGCGACATCCTGGCCGGAGAGGCCGCGCGCCTGCATGGCGGTCGAATCGAGATCGATCTGCACCTGCCGCGACTTGCCTCCGTAAGGATAAGGGATCGCGGCGCCCGGCACGGTGACGAGCGGCGTGCGCACCACGTTGAGCGCGGTGTCCTGCAGCGTCTGCTCGGAGAGCCCCTGCCCCGACAGCGCGAGCTGTATGATCGGCACGGTCGAAGCGTTGTAGTTCAGGATCAGCGGCGGCGTGGCGCCGGCCGGCATCTGCTTCAGGAGCGTCTGCGAGACCGCCGTCACCTGCGCGTTGGCGATGCGGATGTCGACGTTGGGCTGGAAGAAGATCTTGGTGACGCTGAGGCCGTTATAGGACGTGGCCTCCATGTGCTCGATGTCGTTGACCGTTGTGGTCAGCACGCGCTCGAACAGCGTCGTCATGCGGCCGGCCATTTGGTCCGGCGGCAGGCCGGTGTATTGCCAGATCGCGGCGATCACCGGGATGCGGATATCCGGAAAGATGTCGACCGGCGTGCGCAGTGCCGCCAACGGGCCGACGATCAGGATCAGAAGAGCGAGAACGACAAAGGTGTAAGGTCGCGTCAGCGCGATCCGGACGAGATTCATCTGTCCTCAATTCCCAATCAAAACCCCGCGTCGCCCCCGCGAACGGTTGCCGCGTACCGCCCGCCCGACGGCCCGCGCTGCACCGCAATATCGATGGAAAGTGTCGGATTCCAATGGCTTCGTCCACGCGCGCTCACGCGCAAGTGACCGTCATTGCGTCAAGTCAGATCAGGCATGCGTTCGCTGGGAAAGGTTTTGCTCTCGTAGCTCAATCGGAAGAGCACGCGGCTTCTACCCGCAGGGTTCGGGGTTCGAGTCCTCGCGAGAGCGCCAACAAGGAGAGTGAACGCGAGGGGTCTCGCGCGCCGCCTGCTAAGCGGCCGGTGGCGACAGCCATGGGCATCGTGCGCTCCGCTCTCCGCCAAGATCGCTCCGTTCGTCTACTGGCTAGGATGTCTGTTTTTCAAATAGAGGAAGGCGGGTCGGAACCGCCACGGAGCACCAGATACCGGGATCGCCTGGCGGCAAGGGTGCCGCGCTTTGAACGCGGAACGTGGTGGGTTCGACTCCCCCTCCCGGTGCCAATTGTTTCATCACTTTGTTTAGTCACTTGGCGAGGCCTCGCTGGGCAGGATGTCGCTCTCATAAGGCGACAGAGCCGGGATCGTCACCCGGACCCGCTACCAGTTTCTTCTTCCGTCATCGACGGGAGTCTTCGTGCCGACCAAGCCAGTCTGGTGATGGCGCCGGGATGTGGACCCGGAGGGCGCAGTTCGATCCTGCGGGTCGGTACACGGGCGTAAGATAACGGCAGTCGGCCGGTCTCCAAAACCGTGCAGCGCGGGTTCAAATCCTGCCGCCCGTGCCAAATTCTTCTGGACGTTCGCGATGTCTCCGGCGCCGACATAAAAGAAGGAGTGAGGAGATCATGACGCGAAAGGCAGACCGATACGAGCAGCGAGCGCGCGAGCTTACGCGCGAGGCTGGCCTTGATCCGGATTCGCGCGTCGAGCGGCCGGGCCAGCGCTCGATGCCGCTGTGGTGCACGTACCGCGACGCGGCGCGTGCCGAGCACATGGCGAGCGAGGCCGCGGTGACCGCCGACGGCATCGCGGCGCTGCGCGCGCAGCCGGCCGAGTTCCAGAACAGCCCGCTGAAGGTGTTCGGCGAGCACGAGGCCTCGACCATCGCGCAGATGCGAAACTGCATGGCGGTCGGCAACGTGGTCGCCGGCGTGATCTGCGCCGACGGGCACCTGGGCTATGCCCAGCCGGTGGGCGGCGTCATCGCCTACGAGAAGCAGATCAGCATCTCGGGCGTCGGCTTCGACATCGGCTGCGGCAACATGGCGGTGCGGCTCGACACGCCGTTCAGCGCGATCAAGGACCGAGTGGGCCCGATCATCCAGGATGTCGCCCGTACGATCTCGTTCGGCATCGGCCGCACCAACGAGGAGCGCGCCGAGCACGCGCTGTTCGACGACGACGATGCGTGGCGCTGCTCCGACATGGAGGCTTACCGGCAGAAGGCGGTGAACCAGCTCGGCACCGTCGGCTCCGGCAACCACTATGTCGACCTGATGCGCGACGAGGACGGCTTCGTCTGGATCGGCGTGCACTTCGGCAGCCGCGGTCTCGGCCATACCAGCGCCACCCGCTATCTCAAGGCTGCGGGCGGCAAGGACGGCATGAACGTGCCGCCGGCCGTGATCGACGAGGACTCGGAGCTCGGCCGCCGCTACATCGCGGCGATGGAGCTGGCCGGCCGCTACTCGTATGCGGGCCGCGAATGGGTGATCGAGCGCGTGCGCAAGATCATCGGCGGCGCCGTGACCGACATGGTGCACAACCACCACAACTACGCGTGGCGGGAGACGCACAACGGCCGCGATCTCTGGGTGGTGCGCAAGGGCGCGACGCCGGCGTTTCCCGGCCAGCGCGGCTTTGTCGGCGGCTCGATGGGTGACGACGCCGTCATCCTCGAAGGCGTCGACAGCGAAGAGGCGCGCGCCTCGCTCTATTCGACCGTACACGGCGCAGGCCGGCTGTTCGGGCGAAAGGAAGCGAAGCGGCGCTTCAGCCGGGCGCAGATGGACCAGTGGCTCGGCGAGCGCGGCGTCACGCTGATCGGCGCCGACCTCGACGAGAGCCCGATGGCCTATCGGCGGCTGCCGGAGGTGCTGGCGCAGCACGCAGGCTGCGTGAAGGTGCTGCACACGCTGCGGCCGTTCGCCGTGGTGATGGCCGGCGAAGGCGAGTTCGATCCGTTCAAGGATTGAACGAGGCGCAGAGAGCGACGGGCACGGCGTGGAAACGCCCGCGCCCGTCGCAGCGCCGATGATGTTCAGCGGCTTCCCCGCTCGTGTTAGTGTCGCGACGCATTGCTGAACCTCGGGGAGCGTTTGGTGCATTCACGACCGCGAAAATCGCTTTGCGTTGTAATCTGGTCCGCTTTCGCCTTGGCTTTACCGGCGCATTCTCAAGCTCAGCCGCAGCAAACCACTGCGACCTATGAAAACTGGACCGTCCGCTGCGTGACCCAGGACGGGCGCAAGCAATGCGAGATGGTCCAGGCCACCACCGCCCAGGGCCAGACCAATCCGTTCAGCCAGATCGCGTTCGGCAGGCCCTCCAAGACCGTGCCGGTGAAGCTTGCGGTTCAGCTGCCGCTCGGGGTCTGGCTGCCGTCGAACGTGAAGTTCACGTTCGACGCCAAGCAGCCGCCCATCGCGGTGACGTACAAGCGCTGCCTGCCCGCTGCATGCTTTGCTGATGTCGAGTTGAAAGACGATCTGATCAAGAAGATCCGCGACGCCACCGACCAGGGCACGCTGGAGTTCGACGATTCCAACGCCCGGCCGGTCAAGGTGCCGGTCTCGTTCAAGGGCTTCGCTCAAGCCTTCGATGCCATGGCGAAGGAATGAACGGCTGCGCCGGGTGCAGACCACTCACACGATGATGGCTGCCTGACTGCGCTGCTCAAGTGCAGGAGGCGGCACGTCGACACCCAGCGTTCTCAACCGGCGAATTTTGTCGCGCAGACACCGAACCGAGATTCCGAGCGCCATTGCGGCCTGTGTCCGGTTGCCGTCCACATAGGCCAGCGTGTTCAAGACGAGCGCACGCTCGACCTCTGCCAGAGTGCAGCCGACAAGATTGTCGGCGATGAACTCATCGGTTGGCTTGGATAGATAATCAGTCACTCCGCCGAGCTCCTTTGTTACTGCCTCGGCCCCACCCCGCTGGAACGATATTCGATTCGGTTTGCAAAATGTAAACGCCCGCGACGTTGTCGTATGTCTCGCAACGCACACAGATTCCTGGATTTCTTTGACACCGCGCACTGCGCTACCGCTCTCGATGCGGCGAATCGCTTTAGCCTGTTTTCCGGGTGGGGGGTTCTAAGCGGCTCGACGGAGGCTGCTATGAACGTCTTCTTGCTGCTGAACGAACGTACCTGCGGTCGCAAACATGCGCCGCATATGAACCCGCACTGAATTCCAACTGACCCGTGCGACGCTGATCTTCGCAGAGCCGATGTAACCATCAGCGCTCTGTTCGTCGCATCGCTGCTTGAACAGGCTCACCGGCTGAAGCGATCGCTCGCGCTTCTCCGGGCGGGGGGAGCAGGTCGGGGCGCTCCCCCCGACAGCATGCTTTTGGTCGTCGGCTCGTTCTGGTCGCGATCGCAGCCATTGAACCTTGCTGGAAATGAAAAGAGGAGGCCTTCACTTTGGTAAGGGAGGGAGGGGGTATGAAAATCCTTCTGATCGAAGACGATAGCGCCACGGCGCAGTCGGTCATGCTGATGCTCAAGGCCGCAGGCTTGGACGTGGATATAGCCAGCTTCGGCCAGCAGGGTATCGAACACGGCAGATCGGATGACTACGACCTGATCCTGCTCGATCTGATGCTGCCGGACATGTCAGGCTTCCAGGTGTTGCGCGCGTTGCGCGGCGACCATATCCGGACGCCGGTCCTGGTCCTCTCCAGCCTTGATGGTGTTCGGGACAAAGCTCAGGCGTTGGGTTTCGGCGCCGACGACTATCTGACCAAACCGTTCCACAAGGACGAGTTGATCGCCCGCATCCATGCGGTCGCGCGCCGATGCAAGAAGCAGGCGCCGTCAACGATCCAGGTCGGCGATCTGGTGGTCAACATCGACCACAGGACGGTCGAGCTCGCCGGAGTGCCTTTGCACCTCACGCTCAAGGAATATGAGATTCTGGCCCTGCTCGCCGCGAGGCAAGGCACCATCCTGACCAAAGAGATGCTGCTGACGCATCTTTACGGCGGGATCGACGAGCCATGCCTCAAGATCGTCGATGTGTTCCTGTGCAAGCTCCGCAAGAAGATCGCCGCCGTGTCCCCGGGACAGAATTATATCGAAACCATCTGGGGCCGCGGGTACGTACTGCAGGACCCGGCCAGGCAGCGCCGAATGTCGATCGCTGAACCGGTCGACTCCGGACGCGCGGGATTGAGATCCGCATGAGCGACGGGGCGTAGCAGATGCAGCGAGAAGACCGCCGGCCCGCCGGCGGTCTTCTCATTTTTCCGCATGCGCGTCGCGCTGCGCCTGTGTCAGTGGCTGCACCTGCAGGCCGGGGCCGATCTTCTGCAGATTGCCGGTGATGACCTTGTCGCTGGGCTGGATGCCGGTCAGCACGGCGATCTTCTCGCCTTCGATCGGGCCGAGAGTGACCGGGCGCATCTCCACCTTGCTGCCGGCGCCGACCACGTAGAGATATTTGCCCAGCTGGCTGGAGCCCACCGCGACCTGCGGCACCATGAGAGTATCGGGTTGCTCGCGGATCAGCACACGGGCGCGCACATACTGCCCCGGCAGCAGGCCGAAGTCCTTGTTCTGGATGGTCGCACGCGCCGTGATCGTGCCGGTGGACGGATCGACCGTGTTGTCGATGAAGGTGAGCTCGCCCCGGTGGCCGGCCTGGCTCTCGCCCGGCAATGTGATCTCGACGCCGACCGATCCCAAGCCCCTCGCCTTTTGAATCTGCGCCAGCTCCGTCTCGCTCGGATTGAACGTGACGTAGATCGGGTCGAGTTGCACGATGGTGTTGAGCGGCGTGCCCGCGCCGTTGATCAGCGTCCCTACCGCCGCCTTGTTGCGGCCGACGCGGCCGGCGAACGGCGCCCGGATTTCGGTGTAGGCCAGGTTGTTCTCGGCCGCCTGCACCGCAGCACGATCGGCGGCGACCGTGGCCTCGCCCTGCTTCATCGAGCTGTTGCGCTGGTCGATGGTGTCCTTCGGGATCGCGCCGGTCTTGCCGAGCTCGATGCCGCGTGCTGACAGCACGGTCGCGTAGTCCAGCGCGGCGATGTCGCGCTCGAGCTGAGCCTTCGCCTGATCGAGTGCCGCCTTGTAATCCCGCGGATCGATGCGATACAGCAAAGCATCCTTCTCGACGTCCGCTCCGTCGTCCACGGGCTGCTCCTGCACGTAACCGGCAATCTTGGCCTGAAGCGCGACGTTGCGGATCGACTCGGTCCGGGCCGAATAGTCGAGATAGATCGGTATCGTCTTCTTCTCGACGTCCGCCACCGGCACCGGCATCGCATGCATCTGTGGCGCCGCGGCCTTGCTGCTCAGGTCGGGGCGCATCAACGTGTAGACGACGCCCACGGCGGCCACCGCCACAGCGCTCCCCAGCGCGACTTTCCACTTTTTCATTCGACCAATTCCCATTTGCGTCGCCTACTCGGCCGGCTCTGCGCCGAGCCGCGGCGTGTGACCGCTATCTGGTGATCCTGATCGCGCTTCGCGAGCCTCACGGGCCCGTTCGATCAGGGCGTAGAACACCGGCACCATCAGCAGCGTCAGCACCGTGGCGGCCAGCATGCCGCCGAACACCGTGGTGCCGATCGACTGTCGGCTCGCAGCGCCGGCGCCGGTCGCCAGCATCAGCGGCACCACGCCGAGGATGAAGGCGAAAGCCGTCATCAGGATCGGGCGCAGACGCAGACGGCCCGCTTCCATCGCGGCTTCGACAATCCCCATGCCGTTCTCGCGCAGGTGCTTGGCGAACTCGACGATCAGAATCGCGTTCTTGGCCGCAAGTCCGATCAGCATGACGAAGCCGATCTGCGAATAGACGTCAATCTGCAGGCCCCTGATCCAGAGCGCCGCCAGCGCGCCGAACAATGCGAGCGGTACGGCGAGCAGGACCATGAACGGCATCGACCAGCTTTCATACTGTGCCGCAAGAATCAGGAACACGAACACGATGGCGAGCGCGAACACCACCGAGGCGATCGAGCCCGCCTTGAGCTCCTGGAAGGTGATGCCCGTCCATTCGAAGCTGAAGTCGCGCGGCAGCGCGATGGCGGCCGCGCGTTCCATGGCGGCGATGGCCTGGCCCGAGCTGTAACCCGGCGCGGGAGCGCCGTTGATTACGGCAGACGCGTAATTGTTGTAGTGCGACACCGTCTCCGGGCCAACGATGGGCCGCAAGGAGCCCAACGTCGACAGCGGCACCATGCCGCCCACCGAGTTGCGGACGTAGAGCTTGGAGATGTCGTTTTCCGAATTGCGCGCGTCTTTTTCGGCCTGCATCGTCACGCGGAAGTTGCGGCCGAACAGGTTGAAGTCGTTCACGTAGAGTGAGCCGAGATAGATCTGCAGCGTGTTGAAGATGTCGGGCAGAGTGAGGCCGAGCAGCTTGGCCTTGTTGCGGTCGAGATCGTATTTGAACTGCGGCGTCGAGTTTGAGAACGGCGAGAACAAGCCTTGGCCGCTCAGCTCCGGTTGCTTGCGCGCTTCGGCGAGCACCGCCTGCAACGCCTCGTTCAGCGCTGTGGGACCTCGCCCGGTCAGATCCTCGACCTGGAACTCGAAGCCACCGGTCGCGCCCATGCCGGGAATGGACGGCGGATCGAAGCTGAGTGCGATGCCTTCCGGCAGCGACAGAAGCTTCATACGCAGCGCATTGACCAGGTTCGGCGCGCTCTGCTCCGGCGTCCGCTCGTCCCAGGGCTTCAGGATGGCGAACTCCACCGCAGAGTTCGACTGCGCCGCATAGGTCAGGAAGTTGAAGCCGGTGATGGAGCCGACGATGTCGACGCCCGGCGTGCTCTGCAGGATGCCACGCACCTTCTTGGCGAATTCGTCGGTGCGCTGAAGCGACGAGCCGTCTGGCATCTGGATGACGACGAAGAAATAACCCTGGTCCTCGACCGGCAGGAAGGTCGACGGGATGCGCGTCGAGATCCAATAGGTCGAACCGAGCGCGAGCACGAACACGGCCATGATCGGCTTCCACCACCCGATGAGGTGGCGCACGCCTTCGGCGTATTGATGCGAGAGCCAGCCGAAGCCGCGGTTGAACCAGATGAACGGCTTGAACGTCACCTCGCCGCGGTGGCGCAGGAAGGCCGCGCTGAGCGCCGGACTGAGCGTGAGCGAATTGAACGCCGAGATGCCGACCGAGATCGCCACCGTCAGGGCAAACTGGTTGTACAGCCGTCCGGCGACTCCCGGGATGAAGGCGACCGGAATGAACACCGCCATCAGCACCGCGGTCGTCGCGATGATCGGCCCGGTGACCTCGCTCATGGCCTTGCGGGCGGCCTCGAGCGGGGGCAGTCCGGCCTCGAGCTGACGCTCGACGTTCTCGACCACGACGATGGCGTCGTCGACCACGAGCCCGATCGCCAGCACCATACCGAGCAGGCTCAGCATGTTCAGCGAGAAGCCGAGCAGGTGCATTACGATCAGTGTCGCAACCAGCGAGACCGGGATGGCGATCACCGGAATGAGCGTCGTGCGCCAGCTCTGCAGGAAGATGTAGACGACGAAAATCACAAGGATCAGCGCCTCGAACAACGTGACCATCACGTCGTGCATCGACGCCGACACGAAGCGCGTCGTGTCGTAGTGCATGGCGTACTCGATCCCCGGCGGGAATCGCTTCGCCAGCTCGTCCATCTTGGCTTTGACGTTGTCCTTGAGCTGTAAGGCATTCGAGCCGGCCGCCTGAAATATGGCGAGCACGACGGTCGGATCGTCCCCAAAGAAGCCCGACGACGTGTATGTCAGCGCGCCGAGCTCCAGGCGCGCGACATCCTTCAACCGCACCGCCGATCCTCGGGACGGATCGGCTCGCACGACGATCTCGCCGAACTCCTCCGGGTTGGCCAGCCGGCCGACCGCGTTGACCTGCATCTCGAAGGCCGTGCCGGCCGGCGCGGGCGCTTGCCCGATCTTGCCGGCGGCGACCTGGATGTTCTGCTCCGCGACGGCCTGCTGCACGTCGACGGCGGTGAGGCCGAGATTGGAAAGCTTGTCCGGGTCGAGCCAGACGCGCATCGAATAGCGCCGCTCGCCGAAGAACTGGACGTCGCCGACGCCCGGGATGCGTTTCAGCGGATCGGCGATCTGCAGATAGGCATAGTTCGACAGCGCGACGGGATCGACCGAATGATCCGGCGAGATGAGATTGACGATCAGGACGAAGTTGGGATTCTGCTTCTTGATCGTGATGCCGGCCTGGTTGACGATTGCGGGCAGCGCCGACGACGCCTGCGCCACGCGGTTCTGGACGTCGACCGCGGCGATATCGAGCGAATAGCCGACCTCGAACGTGATGGTGATCATCGCCGAGCCGTCATTCGAGCTCGACGACGACATGTAGGTCATGCCCTGGACGCCGTTGATCTGCTGCTCCAGCGGAGTCGTGACGGTATCGGCGACCACCTGGGCGCTGGCGCCCGGGTAGTTCGCCTGCACGACGACCTGCGGCGGCGTGATGTCCGGGAACTGCGAGATCGGCAGGAGGAAAAAGCAGATCGACCCGGCAAGCACCATGATCACTGCGATGGCCGATGCGAAGATCGGACGCTGAATGAAAAAACCGACCATTGCTCTGAAGGCCCGACCAGCGAGACGTTTGGGTGATCCGGGCCCCGCTCGATCCAAGGCCGCTTGACGATGCGTCCCCGCAGGTGTTACCGGTAAGTAACATCGTTACAGACCGGTCACACCCCTGTCAAGGCGTTGCTCCGGTCGAGGGGAAGCGCGGTATCTCAGGAGGCGGCTTGAAGATGACGGATGGCGTTCTGACACGTCCCCGCGACCGAATTGTGGGGACTGCACGCGATCTCTTTCACAAGAAGGGGTATCGCGGTGTTGGTGTCGACACCATCGCCGAGGCGGCCGGCACGAACAAAATGACGCTGTACCGTCATTTCGACTCGAAAGCCGACCTGATCGTGGAATGTCTCCGCACGGCTATCGGGGAAGCCCGTGTTTACCTGGCCGACATCGAAGCGCGCCATCCCAAGGACCGTCGCGCGCAATTGAAAGAATGGATCGAGCTCGCCGCCGAAGTGATCACGTCTGACGACCGCGGCTGCGACCTGACGAATGCAGCGGTCGAGCTGGCCGAAGACGGCCATCCCGCGCATCGCGTCATCGAGGAGTTCAAGGCGGAGCACCGTGACTGGCTTGCGAAGGTCTGCGCGGGCGCGGGCGTCGCACGGCCGGAACTGCTGGCCGACATCCTGACGACCTTATTCGAGGGCGCGCGCGTGACGAAGCAGACCAGCCGGCGTGAAGGCCCGCCGGTGGACTTTGCCGCAATGGCGACGGCGGTCGTCCGATCGTTCAAGGGCAAAGGCGGCTAAGGTATAAAGGCGCGGCCAAGGCACAATTGCCGCCGGGGCGCGCGAAAGCTTTCTGCTGATCAAGAAAGATGGTGGGCTCTACAGGGATTGAACCTGTGACCTTCCCCATGTCAAGGGGACGCTCTCCCGCTGAGCTAAGAGCCCATCCGCCGGGTCGTCATATCGGCTGTCGGGATGGGAGGCAAGACGCTGGATGCGCCCTGCCCGCCCCTAAAACCCGTCTTTTCGGCGGTGCGGCCGTCAGGCCGCCGCCAGCATCTTCTGGACCTCGTTGACGAGGTCGCGCAGATGGATCGGCTTGGACAGCACCTTGGCCTGCTTGGGCGCGTTGGAATCCGCGTTCAGCGCCACGGCGGCAAAGCCGGTGATGAACATGATCTTGATGTCGGGGTCGAGCTCGGCAGCCCGGCGGGCCAGCTCGATACCGTCCATCTCAGGCATCACGATATCGGTCAGCAGCAGCTGGAAGGGTTCCTCGCGGAGCCGCTGATAGGCCGACATGCCATTATCGTAGGAGATGACGTCGAAACCGGCGTTTTGCAGCGCCTTGACGAGAAAGCGCCGCATATCGTTGTCGTCTTCCGCCAACAGGATTTTCACGTTCTGATCGGTCTGTGTCATTGTCCCGCCCAACCTTGGCCGGCAACTTAGGAAGCCGACGCTAACACCACGTTACGACCGCAGGGAGCTTGCACGTCTTGACGGCCGTCGGGCAACCGTTTTCACGGCGAATAGCCCGATGGATTCTGGATTTTGCCCCTTCCTCCCATTTGCCCGAATGCTGGTAAACAACGGGTGAAAAGGGCGCTTGGCAGCGGCTCTGCGGGAATAGAGAATGGCGACTGCGAGAGTTGAAACGGAACGGACGTTGATCGGTTATAGACCCCAACACCTTCGGGAATGTCCCCGCGCATGAGCCCGCTGAACGACGAACTCGATCCTCCGTTCGAGATCATCGAGCCGGAGCATTGGCGCGGGCCGGTGCTGTTCAACTCGCCACATTCGGGCCGGGTCTATCCGCGCGAGTTTCTGAAATGCTCGCGGCTCGATCTGCCGACGCTGCGGCGCTCCGAGGACAGCTTCGTCGACGATCTGGCGCAGGGCGTGGTTTTCCGCGGCTATCCGCTGATGCGGGCGCATTTCCCGCGCTGCTATGTCGACGTCAATCGCGAGCCCTACGAGCTCGATCCGCGCATGTTCGAAGGCCGTTTGCCCTCGTTCGCCAACACCCGCTCGATGCGGGTCGCGGGCGGGCTCGGCACCGTGGCGCGCGTGGTCGGCGATGCGCAGGAGATCTACGACCAGCGTATTTCGGTGGACGACGCGCTGCGCCGGATCGAGACGCTCTATAAGCCGTATCATCGCGCGCTGCGCCGGCTGTTCACCAAGGTGCATCGCGAATTTGGCGCCGCCATGCTGGTCGATTGCCACTCGATGCCGTCGTCGACCGGTCCGCGCGACGAGCGGCCGCGCGCCGATGTGGTGCTGGGCGACCGCTACGGCACGAGCTGCGTCGCGTTGGTGTCGGAGGTGGTCGAGACCACGCTGCGCGCGCGCGGTTATGCGGTCAGCCGCAACAAGCCTTATGCCGGCGGCTTCATCACCGAGCATTACGGCAATCCGGCCGCGGGCCTCCACGCCATCCAGATCGAGTTCAACCGCGGGCTCTATATGGACGAGCGGCGCTTCGAGCGCTCGGAAGGTTTCGGCCGCGTCGCCGCCGATCTCGAGATTCTCGCCGAGCGGCTCGCCGACATTCCACTGGAAGAGCTTCGCCCCTATCGCGCGGCGGCCGAATAGCGCTACGCTTCGCGTTGATTGATTCCCCAAAAAGAAAAAGGGCCGTCAGCAAGCTGACGGCCCAAGTCTAGGGAGGAAACGCCCAAGGAGGGCGGCGAGAACGGACGAAAGCCCGTCCCGCGCTGCACAAATATGCTCTCGCGATGCACAAAAAGCAAGTGTTCCTTACCTATTTTTGACATATCTGTTCATAACTCAGCGCAGAGCTGATTCTTCGGCTAAGTATCTGTCTTTACTTCCAAAATACGTAATAATGCCGATCAGCACGAGCGCCGCCTGCAGCCCGAACACCACTTGATAGGCTGCCAGAGGGTAGGTCCCGCCTTCTGAAGCGAACAATTCGATGATCGCGCCGCTCAAGAACTGAACCAGGAATCCACCTCCCATCGCGCCCATGTTGAGGAGTGTGATCGCACGTCCGAGCAGATGCGGCGGCACCAATGAGCGGCCGTGCGCCAGCAGCAACGCGATCGATCCGGTCGCAAATCCGATCAGCGCGAAAGCAACCAACAGCAACCACATGGGCAATGCGCCGAAGCCCGCGAAGATCACGAGCGAGCCGAGCAACCCTATGAAGGCAATCAACACCGGCTTCCTGTAGCTCTTGAACCAGCGGTCGGCCGGTCCCCAGGCGAACGAGCCCAGCACCTGTGCGAGAGCCGCAACCAGCAGGATGTTGCCGCGCTCCTTGATGTCGAAACCGTAGACATGCGTCAGATACGGTCCGCCCCAGAGGCTCACGACCAACAGGTAGCTCGGATAGAGCGCGACCTGGGCGATGAAGACCCGGACCATCGATGGCGCACGGATGACATGCCACACACCCGTCAGGCTTTCCTTCAGCGTCTCATGGCGCGGCTCGGTGCGCTGGCCGGGCGGATCGTCGGTGACCAGGAGCCAGATCACCACGCCGGTGACCGCAGCACTCAGCCCGATCACCAGAAACGTCATGCGCCAACCGATCGTCGCGGTGGCAAAGGCGAGCGGTGCGGTCGCCAGCAGCGCGCCGATGGTGCCGACCCCAAGCTGAATGCCGGTGATGGTCGAGAACCGTTCCGGTGGAAACCACCGCGCATAGATCGCGCAGGGCGCCATCAGGAACGACGCGGTGCCGAAGCCCTGCAGCGCGCGCGCGATCGTCAGGCTGGCCGACGATTGTGCGGCAGCAAACAGCGCGCAGCCGAGCACCGTGAAACCCACGCAAGCCAACATACAGAGCTTGGGGCCGAACCGGTCCAGCGCCACGCCGAGCGGGATCTGAACCGAGGCGAAGGCAAAGAAATAGATGCTGGAGAGCAACCCCAGCTCGATCGGCTTGAGCCCCATCTCGGCCGCGAGATCGGGCGCGATGACGCCGACCGAATTGCGCAGGAACTGGCTGACGAGATACAGCGCGGCGAGCGTCGTCACCACCGCGATGGCGATGGCCGACAGCGGGTTGACCCCGCGCGAGCGCACGGCGTCGTGTCCAGTGCTCATTCGGCGGCCCTCCCGGCAGGCCCGCACATCGTTTGACGCAGGTCAGCGAAGCAGACTCGCGATATCCACGAGAAATTGGCATTCCCTGCATGCCCCGCCGGGCCGGGCCATGACAACGGAAAAAGAACAGCGCATAGTTTTACCGCATGACAGCCATTGATTTTGCGGCCTTTGTCGACCGGCTCGCCACGGTGTCGGGTGAAGCCATCCTGCCGTTTTTCCGCACGTCGCTGGGTGTCGAGAACAAGGGCGGGCCGAGCAACTTCGATCCGGTGACGGCCGCCGACCGCGCCGCCGAAACCGCAATGCGGACGCTCATCCGCCAGAGCTTTCCGGGCCACGGCATCATCGGCGAGGAGTTCGGCAACGAGCGCACCGACGCCGAATATGTCTGGGTGCTCGATCCGATCGACGGCACCAAGTCCTTCATCACCGGCATGCCGGCCTGGGGCACGCTGATCGCGCTGACGCGCGGAGGCCTGCCGGTCTACGGCATGATGCACCAGCCGTTCACCCGCGAGCGCTTCACCGGCGACGGCCATGCGGCGCGCTATCGCGGCCCCGCAGGAGAGCGCACGCTGCGGACACGGCGCTGCGCGACGCTGCCCGAAGCGCTGCTGATGACGACCAGCCCGCTGCTGATGAAGGAGCCCGACCGCGACACCTTCGGCAAGGTCGAGCGGACCGTGCGGCTGTCGCGCTACGGCGGCGACTGCTACGCCTATTGCATGCTGGCGGCCGGACACGTCGATCTCGTGATCGAGACCGAGCTCAAGCCCTACGACATCCTGCCGCTCATTCCGATCATCGCGGGCGGCGGCGGCATCGTCACCGCCTGGGACGGCGGCGCGCCGACCGCGGGCGGCCGCATCATCGCGGCTGGTGACGCGCGCGTGCATGAAGCCGCGATGAAGATGCTGAACGGCTAGAGCATTTTCCGGCGAAGTGTGAAGCGATTCGCCGCAGAAAGTGCGACCAACCAAAAAGCTAGCGCTGCTACTTGAACAGCGGCGTGCCGGGCACGAACGCGTCGAACGCCGCCCAGAATTGGCCGCGGTAGCGGTCCTGCTCCATCATCAACTCGTGCCGGCTGCCGGCCACGATCAGATGCGAGCCGGCGCGCAGCCGGATCGCGACATCCTCGATCGCCGCTGTCGACACGATCTCGTCGCGGCCCGCCGCGACCAGCATCAACGGCTGGCGCACCTTGCTCGGATAGGCCGGGTCGGTGAACTCGTTCATGGCGCGGTAGGCGGCGTTGAGCCAGGACACCGTCGGCGAGCCGATCCCGAGGTCGGGCGCGGCCTCGAGCACCGCCTTGGTCCTCGCGTAGCGCACCGGGTCGGAGGTGAGGTGGTTGCCGATATAAGGACCGGTCGCGATCACGGTGTCGCTGCCGCTCGGCACATAGGCCGAGCCCATGCCGGCATACCGCATCGCCTTCACCGCGAACTTCGCAAACCCGCTGTTGCGCGAGCCTGCGAGCTGGATCATCGGCGCCGACAGCACGATGCGGTCGAACCAGCGGCTGCCTTGGCGCGCCACCCGCATCATCACGGTGCCGCCCATGGAATGCGCCACCGCGAAGATCGGCGGCGGGCAATCCGGCAGCACCACCTCCTTCATGAAGGTTTCGAGATCCTGCTCGTATTCGGAGAAGTCGCCGACATGGCCCTTGCGGGGATCGTCGTACTTGCGCTGCGACCGCCCCTGGCCGCGCCAATCGAAGGTCGCGACCGCAAAGCCGCGCGAGCGCAGCTCGCGCACGGTCTCGAAGTATTTCTCGATGAACTCGGCCCTGCCCTGGATGATGCAGACCGTGCCCTTGCGCCCAGGCGGCGGATGCCAGCGCGCAAAGCGCAGGTTCACACCGTCGCCGGTCTTCAGCGTGCCGGTGACGACATCGTCGGGCACCGGATTGGCGGGGATCGAAACGAGGTCCATGAAAATTCGTCGGCCAGCGTCGTCCGCTCGAAGCTTTGCGCCTTATAGCAGCCGGGCGCCCGCGCTCAATTGAGCGCACAATGATTTGGACATAATTCCTAATATTTCCGAGTTTTCAACACTTTAACGATGCCCTTCAAGCACATGCCCCCTCTTGCGAGCCGCGGGAGGAACCCCATATCGAGCCCGTGCAGGCCCATTCGGGCTGCATAAATCCACTCGGGGTCCGGCCAATTGGCGGACCACCGCATGTCGCTCAAAGAGGATATGCCTATGCGAACTTTCGATCTTGCTCCCCTCTATCGTTCGACCGTCGGCTTTGACCGGCTGTTTTCGATGCTGGACGGCTTTGAGGCCGCTCCGGGCTACCCGCCCTACAACATCGAGCGCACCGGCGAGAACGACTATCGCATCACCGTAGCCGTCGCGGGCTTCGGCGAGAGCGAGCTGTCGATCGTGGCCAAGGAAAACTCGCTGACCATCAAGGGCGAGAAGCAGGTCAAGCAAGACAATGCCGGCGAGGTGCTCTACCAGGGCATCGCGGGGCGCGCTTTCGAGCGCCAGTTCCAGCTTGCCGACTTCGTCCAGGTGAAGGGCGCGTCGCTGGAGAACGGTCTCCTGCACGTCGACCTCGTGCGCGAGATTCCCGAGGCGAAGAAGCCGCGGCAGATCGCCATCAACGGCAAGTCGTCGTCTCAGCCGAAGGTGGTCGATCAGCAGGCCGCCTGACGCGAACCTTCAGGTCTCAGCGGTTTCCGCAGAGCGGAGCGCCCCGGGAAATCCCCGGGGCGCTTTTATTTTTTGGCCGATGTCAGCGACGAGAGGCGCGGTCAGTGCGGCACCGCGCCGTCGGCCGGCTTCTCGGCCGCAGGTGCCGCCGGCTCTGCCGGGGGCTTCGTGTCGGCGATCGGCGGCGCCGCAGGTGCGGCGGGCTCCGGAGTCTTTGCGGTTTCGTTCGCAGGCTCCTTGGCAACCTCCGGCGCGGGAGTCGCAGGCGTCGCCGGCGGCGCAGCCGGAGCCGACACGCTGGCCGGCGTCGCGGGCTTGGGCTTCGGCACCGGCGCGGCCGCGGGCTTTGGCGCAGCAGTTGCGGCCGCACGCTTCACCGGCTTCGGCGGTTCTTTCTTCTCGGCCGCAGGCGCAGCGCGCTGCGGGAAGCGCTCGGGCGGCGGCGGCAACATGCCGTCGCGGCCGCCCTGCGGCGGCACGTTCGCCAGGCGCGGATCGCGTGACGGCGGCAGGTCGGTGCTGCGCGGCGGATAGGCCGTCGCGGCGCGTGGTGCGGGCGGAGCTGACGGATAGGCCGAAGCGCCGGTGCCACCAGACGGTGGCGGCAGATCGTTGCCGCGTGCAACGCCCGCACCTGCCGGCGGCGTCGCACGGATGACCGGCGGTGGATCGGCGTAGCCAGTGCGCGGCGCAGGCGGCGGTGCATAGCCCGGACGCTGGGCCCCACCCGGCACATTACCCGGCGGCCGCGGCGCGGACTGATAGGACGGATCGTCCTCTTCGTCGTCCGGATCCACCGGACGCGCGCCGGTGCGATAGCTGTCCGGCGCGCCATAGCCCGGCGCGGAGCGCGCCGGTCCATAGCCGTCCATCCGCTCGTACGGCCCCATGCTGTAGCCGCCGCGCGGCGGCGGCATGCGCGAGGCGCTCATGGTCGGCACGATGCGGACGATCTCGCCGCGCCGCGCATCGACGATGACGCGGACCTCCTGGTCGTTCTGGCCGATCGCGTGCAGCACGTAGTTCGGACCGCGCCGCACCGGCCGATCGATCGGGTCGAGGCCCGCCGAGCGCACGATGGTGATGACCTCGTAAGGCGGCAGGCCGCCGCCGTATTCGACCGCCTGCGCGAGCCGCATCGGCTCCGCATGGACTGGGGTCGCGAATGCCAGAAGCGATGCCACGGCCGAGGGCGCGATGACCGACGCGGCAAGCGCCGGAAACGCTGCAAAGACCCAACGTTCTGTCACGGGATTCCCCTCCAAGTCTTCAATCGCCCCAAGTCTTCAATCGCCCCAGGCCTGCTATCGCCCGACTGAAGCATCGACGGGGATTAGGGCACCGCTGGGGCGGTGCTGTTACCCCTTTGCGGCAAGTTCCACGAGCCTGTCGACCTCTTCGGCCCTCGTGGCGAAGGAGGTGACGAGCCGGATCAGGCAATGATCCGGCCCGAGCTTGACGTTGCCGGGCAGGCTGTCGGTGTGACGCACATAGAACTGCGCGCCGGCGGCTTTGAGCCGCGCCTCGACCGCTTTCGGCAGCGCAATGAACACCAGGTTGGCCTCGACCGGCCAGACCGGCGGCCGGCCGGCCGCCGCAAGTCCCGCCGCGAGCCGGTCCGCCATGGCGTTGGCGTGGCGTGCGAGGCGGAGCCAGCAGTCGTTCTTCAGGAACGCGTCGAACTGCAGCGACAGGAAACGATGCTTGGACAGAAGATGCCCGGCGCGCTTGCGCCGCTCGGCCATGTGGGCCGCCGCGGCGCGATCGAAAAACACCACGGCCTCGGCGGCGAGCGCACCGGCTTTCGTTGCGCCAAACGACAGCACGTCGACGCCGGCCTTCCAGGTGGCCTCAGCCGGGCTGGCATTCATCCGCACCAGCGCGTTGGCGAAGCGCGCGCCGTCCATGTGCACCTTCATGCCATGGGCGTGCGCGATACTCGCGAGCGCCGCGATCTCGTCGGGCCGGTAGATCGTGCCGGCCTCGCTCGCCTGCGCAAACGAGAATGCTGCCGGGATCACCTGATGCGGCGCGTGGCCTTCATAATGTGCAATCGTTTCGGCGAGGGTCTCGGGCGCGACCTTGCAGCCCACGCCCGGCATGCCGACAAGCTTGAGGCCTGAGCCGAAGAATTCCGGCGCGCCGCACTCGTCGGTCAGGATATGCGCCTCGGCATGGGCGAACACCGCGCCCCACGGCGGGCTCACATGAGCCAGCGCCAGCGCATTGGCCGCCGTGCCGGTCGGCACCAGGAACACCGCCACGTCGCTCTCGAACACCTCGCCGATCCGCTTCTCGACCGCGCGGGTGACGTCGTCATTGCCGTAGCCCAGCGTGAAGCCGGCATTGCCCGACACCAACGCTTCGAGGATTTCCGGCGCGATGCCTGCGGTGTTGTCGCTTGCGAAGTTCATGGGGCGATGATCAATGCGATGGCGGTGACGCGGTACGGGCCATGAATCCTGCGCCTCAATTCGCCAGCACCGGGCGGGCGAGTTCGTCGCGCTGACGGCGATCGTTGGCGAGGTTGGAGTAGAATTCGCGCTTCGCCTCGTACATGGCGAAGTCCGCACGCCGGACGACGTCCTCCAGCCGTTCGCCGGGAGCGTTGGTGGCGGCCCCCATCGACAGGCTGAGCAGCATGCCCGGATAGAACTGGTTGTTGAGATCGACCAGCCTGCGAACCTCCTCCATCATCATCTCGCCGCCCTCCGCATCGACTCCCGGCAGCAGCAGAGCGAACTCGTCGCCGCCGATGCGGGCTGCGCTCGACGGCTTGTCGACCGCCTTGCCGAGCACCTCTCCGATCCGGCGGAGCAGCGCGTCGCCAACCTCATGACCCCAGAGATCGTTGGCGGCCTTCAGGCCATTGAGGTCGACCATGATGATGGTCACCGGACGGACCCCCTTGCGCTCGATGCGGTTCAGCTCGTCGACGTAGAAGGCGCGATTGTACAGCTTGGTGACCACGTCGTGCGTGCCGAGGAACTCGAGATAGGCCTCGGCCTTCTTGCGCGCCGTGATGTCGATCAAGGCCACCTGCACCAGCGACCAGTCGTGCTCGTGACCGGGAAGCACCGAGAACTGCAGCAGGACATGCACCTCGTTGCCGTTCAAGGCGTAGTTCACCACCTCGCGCCGCTGAAAGAGCTTGCCGTGCCACAGGTCGACCAGTTGCTCGCGGAATGATCTTTCCATGTCGTCGCGGAAGACCTCTCCGAGACGGCGCAGCAGCGTCGGCTTGTCCGGCGCATGAAACAGCTCGAGCGTCTGCTGGTTGATGTCCAGCACGCGGATCTCGCTCATGCAGCGCTGGACGAATTCCGGATGCACGTCGGTGAAGACGCGGAAGTCCTCGATGCCCCGATCGCGGATTTCGTCGAGCAGTTGCTTGATCGCGCTGAAGTCCTCCACCCAGAGCGACACCGGCGAGTGCTCGAACAGACCGCGGGCGTAGTTCGCGCTGGCCGCATGCTCGTTCCGCGCCGTCTCGCGCTCGGTCACGTCCTCGATGGCGATGAGCACCCGCTCCAGGCTTTGCTCGTAACCGGGCAGCACCCGGCCGGTCATCTGGATGTCGATCCGCCGGCCGGACAGGCTGTAGTTGATGGAATGGCTGAAGAACTCCGTCCGGCCGTTCCACAGCGCCGTCAGCTCCTCGACGTGCCGCTCGAGCATCTCGTCGCGGAAGACGTTGCCGAGATTGGCGACAAGATCGGCGAGATCGGCGGCCTCGAACAATGTCAGCGTGCGGGCGTTGACCTTGAGAACCCGGATGCGCTCGGAGCAGGCCTTGATCCGGGACGGGTCGGCTTTGAGGTGGCCGGCGAGATCGGAGACGCCGGCCGCGCGCCACTCCTCGAACAGCTGCCTGACGCCGCTGAAGTCTTCGAGCCACAGCGAAACCGGCGCGAGATCGAACATCTCGGCGTCATCGCCGCCGCGGGCAGCAGGGATCATGATTCAACCTCCGACCATCCTGGTCATCCGTCGCACTGGCCAGGACCGGCCGCGACGTTAAGCATGCAACCGTTCAGCATCCTAGTGCCGATTCTGCAATCGAGCATCCGCTCTTCCACCGTCATGGCAGAGCGTTCGACGGGAAACCTTTTGTACGGATGCGGGTCGTGGATCAGGCTTCGTCGCCGAGCGAGCGGGCAATCCGCTCGCAGCGCTGCCGCAGACGCGGCGCGACGAAATCGATGAAGGCGCGCAGCTTGGGCGGCGGATGCCGGCCGTCGGGATAGATCAGGTGCACCGGGGCCGCGGCCGGCTCATAGTCGCGCAGCAGCCGCACCAGCAGGCGGTGGGTCAAGGCGTTGCTGGCTTGATAGCTCAGCACCCGTGTGATGCCGAATCCCGACGCTGCGGCGTCAAGCGCGGCCTCCGCGGTGTTGACGATGAGCCGCGGCTTGATCGCAGCTTCCGCGCCGCGCTCGAATGTCCAGCGCGTCACGCCGTCGATACCGACGAAAGCGATGGTGTCGTGGCGCGTGAGATCGTCCGGTGTCTCCGGCCGGCCACGGCGTTCGAGATAGCTTTGCGACGCGATCACCACCCGGCGCAACGCGCCGATGCGCGTCGCGATCGCCGAGGTGCTGGGCAATTCGCCGATCCGGACAGCAACGTCGAAGCCTTCTTCGACCAGATCGACGGACCGGTCGATCAGCGCCAGGCGGACGGCGACCTCCGGGTATCGATCGAGAAACTGCGTGACCAGCGGCAGCACATGGCGGCGACCGAACACGATCGGCGCAGTGACCCGCAGTTCGCCGCGCGGCGCCTCGCCCTGCCCGGTCGCGGCGGCTTCGATCTCGCGCAGGTCGGCCAGCACGCGCTGGGCGCCGGCGAGGAAGCGCTGGCCAGCCTCGGTCATGCTGACCGCGCGCGTGGTACGGTTGAGGAGCCGGACGCCGAGCCGGGCCTCGAGCTCGGCGACCGCCCGGGTCACCGCGGCAGGCGAACGGTTGAGCTGGCGCGCCGCTGCGGCAAAACTGCCCCGCTCGGCGACCTCGGCGAACACCGCGATATTGTCGACCCGGTCCATTGTTTCATATTATGCAATAATAAGTTGCGGAAGCAACTTATTATCTCACCTGTGAAGACGAGCCATATTCACGGGTGAAGAATCCAACCGAGGACGTCGCCATGTCCAACACCGAGATCGTCTTCACCCCAGCCGCTCAGCAGGCGATGGCCGCGCGCGGTTCCACCGAAAGCTATGCCCGGAAAATCGCCGCGGGTTTTCCGGATCGCGTGACGCCGGACCTCGCGGGCTTTATCGGCGAACTCGACACCGCCTTTCTCGCGACCGTCTCGGCTGCGGGCGCGCCTTATATCCAGCACCGCGGCGGACCGAAGGGCTTCATCAAGGTGCTGGACGACAAGACACTCGGCTTCGCCGACTACGCCGGGAACCGGCAGTACATCACGCTCAGCAATATCGAGGGCAACGACCGCGCCTATCTGTTCCTGCTCGATTTCGCCAACCGGCGGCGGGTCAAGGTCTGGGGCCGGGCGCGGGTGGTGGAGAACGACCCGGCGCTGATGGAAAAGCTGATCGACCCGGGCTACCGCGCGCGGCCGGAGCGCGCCATCTTGTTCACGATCGAGGCCTGGGACGTGAACTGCTCCCAGCACATCACGGCGCGCTACTCCGAAGACGAAGTCGCGGCCGCGGTGTCGGGCCTGCGGGACCGGATCGTCGCGCTCGAAACCGAGAACGCCGAACTCCGCGCCCGGCAAGCGGAGCCTGCGCGAGGGCAGCCCGCGCAATAAGATGCGGGCCGGCGAGCCCGTGCGCGAAATAGTCGGCAAGCGTTGCACGAAGGATTTGCAATTATTATTTTTATAGGACAGTATTGCTGTCCCAATTGGCGCCCGCGCGGGGGAAGCGCGGAACCCAATACGGAACCCAATTTTGGGTCGGTGTTTCGCAACGCACTATTACGCTTGCGCGTACATCAAACGACGCTGAATATGATCGGCGGGCGCGAGATGACGGCGAGCGGCCGCGCGAAGACTGCCCTCAATTGAGCTTCGCTTGAGCCAGCGCCCACCCGCGCTGGAAACGTGGAAAGTATGTCGGCGCCAAGGGGCCCAGGTGGGTGCTGGGCGGCCGGGCGTGAGAGCGACGACGATGAGCGAAAACCGCGATCGCAAGTTTATGCTCAGTGAGAGCATGCGCACGGACGGCGTCGCGTTGAACGCGCCGGTCGACGCACGTCTGCAGTATCGCGACAGCGCCGATCCGGGCGTGCCCGATGTGCAGGGTCTCTACGATCCGCGCAACGACAAGGATTCCTGCGGCGTCGGCTTCATCGCCGACATCAAGGGCCGCAAGTCGCATCAGATCGTCGAAGACGCGCTGAGCATTCTCTGCAATCTCGAGCACCGCGGCGCGGTCGGCGCCGATCCGCGCGCCGGCGACGGCGCCGGCATCCTGACGCAGATCCCGCACAAGTTCTTTGCCCGCAAGGCCAAGGCGCTCGGCATCACGCTGCCGGCGCCCGGCGAGTACGGCATCGGCGTGCTGTTCATGCCGCGCGACGCCGAACGCCGCGAGCAGGTGCGCAAGATCTTCGAGCAGGTCGCCGCGCAGGAAGGCCTGACAATTCTCGGCTGGCGCAGCGACATGCCGGTCGACAATTCGACGCTCGGCGAAACCGTGAAGCCGACCGAACCCTTCCACATGCAAGTTTTCATTGGAAAGGGGCAAAAGAAGCTCACCGAGGACGAGTTCGAGCGCCGGCTCTACATCCTGCGCAAGGCGATCTCGGCCACGATCTACAAGCAGATCGAGCGGCGGCTGTCGGGCTACTACCCGGTGTCGATCTCGTGCCGCACCATCATCTATAAGGGCATGTTCCTCGCCGACCAGCTCGGCACCTATTATCCGGACCTGCACGAGCCGGACTTCGAAAGCGCGCTGGCGCTGGTTCACCAGCGTTTCTCGACCAACACCTTCCCGACCTGGTCGCTGTCGCATCCGTACCGCATGATCGCGCACAACGGCGAGATCAACACGCTGCGCGGCAACAACAACTGGATGGCGGCGCGGCAGGCCTCGGTGTCATCGGAGCTTTACGGCGACGACATCACCAAGCTCTGGCCGATCTCCTACGAGGGCCAGTCCGACACCGCCTGCTTCGACAACGCGCTCGAATTCCTGGTGCAGGGCGGCTATTCGCTCGCGCACGCCATGATGATGATGGTGCCCGAGGCCTGGGCGGGCAATCCGCTCATGGACGAGGAGCGCCGCGCCTTCTACGAGTACAACGCCGCGCTGATGGAACCGTGGGACGGCCCGGCCGCGCTCGCCTTCACGGACGGCCGCCAGATCGGCGCCACGCTCGACCGCAACGGCTTGCGGCCGGCGCGCTATCTCATCACCCGCGACGATCGCATCCTGATGGCGTCCGAGATGGGCGTGCTGCCGATCCCCGAGAAGGACATCGTCCGCAAGTGGCGCCTGCAGCCCGGCAAGATGCTGCTGGTCGACCTTGAGCAGGGCCGCCTCATCCCCGACGAGGAGCTGAAGGCGACGCTGGCCAAGAGCCACCCTTACAAGGAATGGCTGGAGAAGACCCAGATCGTCCTCGAAGAGATGGCAGCAGCGCCTGACGCCGCGCCGATCTCCAACCTGCCGCTGCTCGATCGGCAGCAGATGTTCGGCTACACCCAGGAAGACCTGAAGATCCTGATGGCGCCGATGGCGGCGCAGGGCGAAGAAGCCGTCGGCTCGATGGGCACCGATACGCCGATCTCGGCGCTGTCGGACAAGGCCAAGCTGCTCTTCACCTACTTCAAGCAGAACTTCGCCCAGGTGACGAACCCGCCGATCGATCCGATCCGCGAAGAGATCGTCATGAGCCTGGTCTCGATCATCGGACCGCGGCCGAACCTGTTCGATCTCGAAGGCACGTCGCGCAGCAAGCGTCTCGAAGTGCGCCAGCCGATCCTCACCAACGAGGACCTGGAGAAGATCCGCGCCATCACCGACGTCGCCGACAATCCGTTCAAGTCGATCACGCTCGACACCACCTGGGCCTCCGATCGCGGTGCCGCGGGACTGACGCCGGCGCTCGACGCACTCTGCGCCGAGGCCGAGAAAGCCGTGCGCGACGGCATCAACATCATCATCCTGTCCGACCGCAAGGCCGGCACCGACCGCGTGCCGATGCCGTCGCTGCTCGCCTGCGCGGCGGTGCATCACCACCTGATCCGTCAGGGCCTGCGCACCTCGGTCGGCCTCGTCGTCGAATCGGCCGAGCCGCGCGAAGTGCATCACTTCGGCTGCCTCGCGGGCTACGGCGCCGAAGCGATCAATCCGTACCTCGCCTTCGAGACGCTGATCGCGATGCATGCCGAATTGCCCGGCAAGCTCGACAAGAAGGAAGTGGTCAAGCGCTACATCAAGGCGATCGACAAGGGCCTGCTCAAGGTGATGTCCAAGATGGGCATCTCGACCTACCAGTCCTACTGCGGCGCGCAGATCTTCGACGCCGTCGGGCTCAAGGCCGATTTCGTCGATCGCTATTTCACCGGCACCGCGACCCGTATCGAGGGAGTCGGCCTCACCGAGATCGCCGAAGAGGCCTGCCGCCGTCACCACGACGCCTTCGGCGAGTCGCCGATCTTCAAGACCATGCTCGACGTCGGCGGCGAATACGCCGTCCGCGTGCGCGGCGAGGACCACGCCTGGACCGCCACGACCGTTTCGACACTGCAGCATGCGGTCCGCGGCAACTCGCAGGAGAAGTATCGCGCCTACGCCAAGATCCTCAACGAGCAGGACACGCTGGTCACGATCCGCGGCCTGTTCCGGCTGAAGGACGCCGCGGATGACGGCCGCAAGCCGGTGCCGCTCGATGAGGTCGAGCCCGCCAAGAACATCGTGAAGCGCTTTGCGACCGGCGCGATGTCGTTCGGCTCGATCTCGCGCGAAGCCCACACCACGCTCGCCATCGCCATGAACCGGATCGGCGGCAAGTCGAACACCGGCGAAGGCGGCGAGGAGCCGGACCGCTTCAAGCCGCTGCCGAACGGCGACAGCATGCGTTCGGCGATCAAGCAGGTCGCGTCGGGACGCTTTGGCGTCACCGCGGAGTATCTCGTCAACTCCGACATGATGCAGATCAAGATGGCGCAGGGCGCCAAGCCCGGCGAAGGCGGACAGTTGCCCGGCCACAAGGTCGACAAGGCCATCGCCAAGGTGCGCAACTCGACGCCGGGCGTCGGTCTCATCTCGCCGCCGCCGCACCACGACATCTATTCGATCGAAGACCTCGCGCAGCTGATCTTCGACCTGAAGAACGTCAATCCTGCCGCCGACGTCTCGGTGAAGCTCGTCTCCGAAGTCGGCGTCGGCACGGTTGCGGCCGGCGTCTCGAAGGCAATGTCCGATCACGTCACCATCTCGGGCTTCGAAGGCGGCACCGGCGCGAGCCCCCTCACCTCGCTCAAGCATGCCGGCTCGCCATGGGAAATCGGCCTGGCCGAGACGCACCAGACGCTGGTCGCCAATCGGCTCCGCAGCCGCATCGCCGTGCAGGTCGACGGCGGCATCCGCACCGGCCGTGACGTCGTGATCGGCGCGCTCTTGGGCGCCGACGAGTTCGGCTTCTCGACGGCGCCGCTGATCTCGGCCGGCTGCATCATGATGCGCAAGTGCCATCTCAACACCTGTCCGGTCGGCGTCGCCACGCAGGATCCGGTGCTGCGCGCGCGCTTCACCGGCCAGCCCGAGCACGTCATCAACTTCTTCTTCTTCGTCGCCGAAGAGGTGCGCGAGATCATGGCCGCGATGGGCTATCGCACCTTCAACGAGATGATCGGCCAGATGCAGATGCTCGATCAGCGCAAGGTGATCGAGCACTGGAAGGCCAAGGGCCTCGACTTCTCCAAGCTGTTCACCAAGCCGGTCGCTCCCGACAACGTCGGCATCTACCGAAGCGAGACCCAGAAGCACAAGATCCACGACATCATCGACCGCAAGATGATCGCGGGCGCGCAGGCTGCGCTCGACCGCGGCGCGCCGGTGCGGCTGACGCAGGCGATCCGCAACATCGACCGCACCGCGGGCGCGATGCTGTCCGGCGAGGTCGCCAAGCGCTACGGCCATACCGGCCTGCCTGACGACACGATCCATGTCAGCCTCAAGGGCACCGCGGGACAGAGTTTTGGCGCGTTCCTCGCCAAGGGCGTCACCTTCGACCTTGAAGGCGAAGGCAACGACTATGTCGGCAAGGGCCTGTCGGGCGGCCGCATCATCGTGCGCCCGACCGCCGATGCCGGCATCATTCCGGAAGAGTCGATCATCGTCGGCAACACCGTGCTGTACGGCGCGATCAGCGGCGAGGCTTATTTCCGCGGCATCGCCGGCGAGCGTTTCGCGGTGCGCAACTCAGGCGCCACCGTCGTGGTGGAAGGCACCGGCGACCACGGCTGCGAGTACATGACCGGCGGCATCGTCGTCGTGATCGGCCCGACCGGCCGCAACTTCGCGGCCGGTATGTCCGGCGGCATCGCCTACGTGCTCGACGAGGACGGCACCTTCGAGAAACGCTGCAACATGGCGATGGTCGAGCTCGAGCCGATCCCGGCCGAGGAAGAGATCAGCCAGAAGGAATACGGCCACGCCAACGACCTGCAGTCGCACGGCTTGGTGGACGTGTCCTCCGACATGACAAGCTTCGATGCCGAGCGCCTGCGTATCCTGATTACGCGGCACGGCCGTTTCACCGGCTCCAAGCGGGCCGCCGAAATCCTCGCCAACTGGAAGAGCTATCTGCCGAAGTTCCGCAAAGTGATGCCGGTCGAGTACCGGCGCGCGCTCGCAGAATTGAAGGCGGCCGAAGCTGCCGAGGCCGACAAACCAAAGCTTGCGCGCGCGTAGAGATCGATGGGTAAGGTCACAGGATTTCTCGAGTTCGAACGCAACGACCGCGACTACCGTCCGGTCGAAGAGCGGATTCGCAACTACAAAGAGTTCGTGCTGCCGCTGCCGGAGAAAGACATCCGGGAGCAGGCGGCGCGCTGCATGAACTGCGGCGTGCCGTATTGTCACGGCACCAACACCATCACCAACCAGCCAACCGGCTGTCCGGTGAACAACCAGATTCCGGACTGGAACGATCTCGTCTATGCCGGCAACTGGGACGAAGCCGCGCGCAACCTGCACTCGACCAACAACTTCCCGGAAGTGACCGGTCGCGTCTGCCCGGCGCCGTGCGAAGCGTCGTGTACGCTCAACATCGACGACAATCCGGTCACCATCAAAAGCATCGAGTGCGAGATCGCCGACCGCGCGATCGCTGCGGGCCTCAAGCCCGAGAGCTACGGCCCGAAGACCGGCAAGAAGGTCGCTGTGGTCGGTTCGGGTCCGGCCGGCATGGCCTGCGCGCAGCAGCTCGCGCGCGCCGGCCACGACGTGCATCTCTACGAAAAGTACGCCAAGGCCGGCGGCCTGATGCGCTACGGCATTCCCGACTTCAAGATGGAGAAGGGCAACATCGACCTGCGCGTGAAGCAGATGGAAGCCGAAGGCGTGACCTTCCATTACGGCGCCCATGTCGGCGTCGATCTGCCGATCGAGACGTTGCTGAAGGACTATGACGCGGTGGCGCTCACCGGCGGAGCCGAAAAGGCGCGCGATCTGCCGATCCCGGGCCGCGAGCTCAAGGGCGTCCACTACGCGATGGACTTCCTGCCGCAGCAGAACCGCCGCGTCAGCGGCGAGGCGCTCGGCAAGATCGAGCCGATCCTCGCCACCGGCAAGAAGGTCGTCGTCATCGGCGGCGGCGACACCGGCTCCGACTGCATCGGCACCTCGATCCGCCAGGGCGCGGTGTCGGTCGTCAACTTCGAGATCATGCCGCAGCCGCCCGAGCACGAGAACAAGCCGATGACCTGGCCGCTGTGGCCGCTGAAGCTGCGCACCTCGTCGAGCCACGAGGAAGGCGTGTCGCGCGACTTCGCGGTGCTGACCACCAAGTTCACCGGCGAGAACGGCCAGGTGAAGAAGCTGCATTGCGCGCGCGCCGACGCCAAGTTCCAGCCGGTGCCCGGCACCGAGTTCGAGATCGAGGCCGATCTGGTGCTGCTCGCCATGGGCTTCGTGCATCCGGTCCATGACGGCATGGTGAAGTCGCTCGGCGTCGAGCTCGACCCGCGCGGCAACGTGAAGGCCGACCAGCTCGCCTATCAGACCTCGAGGCCGAAGGTGTTCGCGGCCGGCGACATACGCCGCGGCCAGTCTCTCGTCGTCTGGGCGATCCGCGAAGGACGCCAATGCGCCCATTCGATCGACAAGTTCCTGATGGGATCGACCTCGCTGCCGCGGTGAGCGGCAGCGCCCGGCTCTCTAAAAATCGAGACTAGCGGCCGAAGCCCCCGAAACCGCCGCCACCGCCGAAATTGCCGAAGTCGTCGCGACGGCGCTGCTGCTGCTGCGACTGCCGGCGCTGCGGTTGCTCGGCCTGAGCCTGCTGCGGCTGCGCACGGCCCGAGGTCTTCTTGCCGGTGCCGGACTTGTTGTCGGCTTTGTCAGTCGTCGAGACCGTGGCGATGGCCGGAGCCGGCGTCGATGCCACTGCGGGCGTCGGAGCCGGTGTCGGATCGGTGGTAACCGCAACCGTCGGATCGGTGCCGAAGGCCGCGACGCCGCGGCGCGGCCAGCGGAAGTCGTCGCTGCGTCCGGCAGGCGGCGTCAGCGCCTCACCCTTCACCAGCACGCGCGTCGCCGCGCGCGGATTGATGGCCGCAGGCGAGTCGGCCACAGCCCCGAGCAGATCCTGATTGGCGGCAGCCGCCCCGGTCAGCGTCACCACCGGCCCGGACAGCGGTCGCGCGGTCGCGGCGCCCGGCCCCTTCGGCGTCTGCACCTGCGGCTCGGCCGGCAGCGCTGCGATCGACGGCTCGGAGCCGCGCTGGATCACGCGGCGGATTTCGCGCTCGAGATAGTGCGCAAGCTTGCGCGCGCCGGACTTGGTGAAATGCACGCCGTCGCTGACGCGCAGTCTGCGGGTCTGGCCTTCGAAGTCCGGGCCCTGCACGGTGAAGCGGCCGCCCTCGTCGACGAAGCCGTCCCACACGTCGATGTAGGTGATGCCGGCCTTCTCGGCGCGGGTGCGGAAGAGGTCGTTGAGATAGAGCATCTCGCTGGTCGACTTCTGCCCGCGGATCGACGGCAGGCCGACCCAGAACACCGGCACGCCGGCGCTCTTCATCGCCGCGATAACGGCGTCGATGCGCCGCGTGTAGTGCTCGGCCCATTCGTCGGTGCGGAATTCGTAGGTGCGAAGGCCGGGCTGAGGCTTCTCGGCCGTGGCGGCCTGCTGATCGCCGGCCGGCCGCTCGGTGTCCTGCGCGTCGGGCGCAAGCGGCGCTGCCGCCGGCTGACCCGCCTGCGGCACCAGCGACGGCGCCGTGGTCGAGCCTGAAGCCGCACTCGGCGGCCCGGACTGGATCGGACGGTCGCGCAGCTTCTCGCGATCGTTGAGGCCGATCATCATCACGACGAAATTGGGCTTCTGCTGCGCCAGTGTCTCGCGGATCACCTGCGGCCAGTCGAGATTCTCGTTGCGGCTGTCGTAACGGATGAGGCCCGCGGTCGCGCGGTTCTTGCGGACCACCGCGACGTCGGGGGCATCGCCGAGCGCGTCCTCGAGGCCGTGCGCCAGCCAGTCGGCCATGGAGTCGCCGAACACCACCGCGGTGTTGGCCGGCTGGTTGTCGAACTTGCGCGGCGGCGGCGCCTTGCTGAAGTCCTGCGGCCGCTCGCTCGGCTGGTTGTAGCGCGGCTGGCCGGAGAACGGCCCGAAGAAGTCGAACATGCCGCCGCCGCGCTGGCCGAACTGGGCCGCCACCGGCAGCGTCATCAGCGCCAAGCCGCACACGGTCGCGATGCCGACCGCGGTGCGCCGACCAAACCCTTGCAGAAGCGAGCTTTTCGCCATTTTGCGCCGACCGATGAAAAACGGGCCTCGGGCGCCTGAAACCGCCGGCGCCGCCCCTCTATCGGTCGGTTAACCCGGGCAAATTGTCAACCTGATGGCCACCGGTTTGGTTAGCACCCGCGCGGGAACTCACCGCCCAAGGCTTACCGCCTGAGCCGGGCCAGGATCGTGGTCGAGGCAAAGCCGTCCGGAATGAGCCCGATCGACGCCTGGTAGTCGCGCACCGCGGCCCGCGCCTTCGGGCCGAGCCGGCCGTTCGGCTCGCCGGTATCGAAGCCCTTCTTGTTGAGAAGCTCCTGGAGCTCGCGGCGCTCGTCGCGGCTCAGCACCGCCTCGTGCCGCGGCCAGGGCTGCGCGAAGGCCTCGCCGCCGCGGAAGCGGTCGGCGAGATGCCCGATCGCCAGCGCATAAGCCTCGGCCGGGTTGTATTTCATGATGACGCTGAAGTTCTGCAGCATCAGGAAGCTCGGTCCTTCATAGCCCGCCGGCACCAGCAGATAGGCCTTCTCCTGCGGATTGGGGAACGGCTTGCCGTTCGGGCGGCGAATGCCCTGCTGTTCCCACTCCGCGATGGTGTGCTGCTTGCGGCGGTCCGCCAGCATGTAGTTGAAGCCCTTCGGCACCACGACCTCGTAGCCCCAGGTCGCGCCCGGCACCCAGCCGTCCTTCTTCAGGTTGTTGGCCGTCGACGCGACCAGGTCGCCGACGGAGTCGACCACATCGCGATGCCCGTCGCCGTCGAAGTCCACGGCGAAGCGCTTGAACGACGTCGGCATGAACTGCGTCGGGCCGAACGCGCCGGCCCACGAGCCGATCAGGCGCTCGGGCTTCACGTCGCCGCGATGCAGGATTTCCAGCGTCGACAGAAACTCCTCGCGGAAGTACTGCTGCCGGCGGCCGACACAGGCCAGCGTCGCAGTCGAACGGATCACCGGCCGGTCGCCGCCGAGCGTGCCGTAGTTCGACTCGACGCCCCAGATCGCGACGATGATGTTGCGGTCGACGCCATAGGCCTTCTCGACCTTGTCGAATATCGCCTTGTGCTTCGCCAGCAGATCGCGGCCACCCTGGATGCGCGCGTCGCTCACCAATATGTCGAGATAGTCCCAGAACGCCTTGGTGAACTCCGGCTGCGCGTCCATCAGGTCCATGATGCGCAGGTCGGGCGTCAGCCCGCCGACGTATTTGTCGAAGCTCACGCGCGAGATGTTGCGCTTCTGCGCGAGCGGCCACAGACCTTCGAGACAACTCTCGAAATTGGCGGCGGCCTTGCGGATCTCGCTCGCCTGCATCTGCGGATGGCCGGACGAGCCCGACTCGCCGGTCCATTCCCTTGGTGTAACGGGCGCCGTGGCCGCGACCGGCGGCTGCGCGGCCTGCGCCAACGCCGCCGGACGCGCGGCGGGCTTGCCGACCGGCATCGGCGGCAGCACCCGGTCACCCTGCGCGAAGGCCGCCGCGCCGAGCAGCCATGTCGCGGCCAAAGCCATCAAACCCGTTCGTATGGAATGCCTCGGCATTCTTGATCTCGCTCGTCAGCCGCGCCACGCGCGGCGTTTCCCACGTTCTGGCCTCATATTGGGGCAAGATATGGTTGAGCGAGCGTTAATTGCCAGCTCACAACCACGCCATCGGCGCGCATCCCGCGCCGGCCAAGGCATTGAATCTCCGCAGTCATTCCAGTGCGCGCCGAAGGCGCGAACCCGGAATCCAGAAGATAGGGAATCCGATGTCGCTGGATTCCGGGTTCGCTCGCTTCGCGAGCGCCCCGGAATGACGCCGGTGGCTAGCGCCCGGCCCGCAGCCGGTCGATCAATTCCTGGGTCGGATAGGCATCCGCCGGCAGGCCGACCTTGATCTGCGCCTGCTTCACCGCGACGCGAGTCGCCGAGCCGATCCGGCCGTCGGCATCGCCGGTCAGCAGCTTCCGCGCGATCAGAAGCTGCTGCAGCTCCTGCACCTGCGGCGTGGTCGGCACCACCGGCTGGCCGTTGCCAGGCCCGAACGGCGGCGCTCCGGCGAGCCGCGCGCCGAAATAGGCCGCCGTGGTCGAATAGACGACCGCAGCATTCCACTCGATGTAGGCCTTGAAGTTCGGATAGGCGAGGAACGCCGGTCCCAGACGGCCCATCGGCAGGATCAACGAGGCCTCTAGGTTGTCGGCCGGCAGCTGGCCTTGCCGCGCCGTGACGCCCCAGCGCACCCATTGCGACCGCGGATGCTTGTTCTCGAGGCCGGACTCCTGCCACGGCATGTCGGCCGGCACGCGCACCTCCTGCAGCCAGGGCTGGCCGCGTTGCCAGCCGAAGCTCTTCATCAGGTTGGCCGCGGAGGCGAGCGCATCCGGCGTGCTGTGGATCATGTCGACGCGGCCGTCGCCGTCGAAATCGACGCCGTACTTGAAATACTGGGACGGCGTGAACTGCGTGGGCCCGAGCTCGCCGGCCCAGTTGCCGATCATCTCCTGCGGCTTGAGATCGCCGCGCTCGACGATGCGCACCGCGCCCAGCAGCTCCTCGCGGAAAAAGTCCGGTCGGCGGCAGTCATAAGCGAGCGTCGCGACTGAACGGATGATGTTGTAGATGCCGCCCTTGTAGGCGCCGTAATCGCTTTCGAGCCCCCACAGCGCCGTCACCACCGCGGGCGGCACGCCGGACTGCTGCTCGATGCGCGCGAGCAGCTGCGCATTGGCCTTGAGCTGCTTGACGCCGTTCTCGTAGCGGCCGCCGCCGGTCATGCGGCCGGCGAACTGCTGAAAGCTCTGCTGGAAGACGCCCTGCCCGCTGTCGCGGCGGATGATCGCCGGATCGAAGGTGACTCCGTCGAGCGCCGCCGAGATCGCCTGGCGCGAAATGCCCTTCGCCGCGGCCTCCTGCTTGAAGCCCTCCATCCAGCGCTCGAAGCTGCCGGTGTTGCGGCACCGCGCCGCGGCTTCCGCGGCTCCGGTCAACGCGATGCTCAGCGCGATCGCCGCACCGAAAATTCCCCCAACCCGCTGCCTCATTGTCGCCGCCTCTTGAAGGACACTTGGTCCGGAATGACGCTTGCTGAAATGACAGATGGCCCGGAATGTGCCATTGGACCTGGAACCGTCAAGCTTGCGACGGGATTGCGGTTAAGCGTCACCGTGCGGCCAATTGAATCAGCCCTTTGCCGCATTGCGCCCGCCATCCCCGAGCCGGTCCGGCCGGTCCCGCCATTCGTTTTGATCCAACCGAATCGCCCAGAGCGTCATCCATGAAACCCATTCGCAAAGCCATTTTCCCCGTGGCCGGCCTCGGCACGCGCTTCCTGCCCGCCACCAAGGCCATGCCCAAGGAGATGCTGACCGTGGTCGACCGGCCGCTCATCCAGCATGTGGTCGACGAGGCCCGCGAAGCCGGCATCGAGCACTTCATCTTCGTCACCGGGCGCAACAAGGGCGTGATCGAGGACCATTTCGATCGGCAGTTCGAGCTCGAGGTGACGCTGAAGGAGCGCAACAAGACCGCCGACCTGAAGCTGCTCGCTGAGGATCAGCCTGCGGCCGGCAGCGCGAGCTTCACCCGCCAGCAATCGCCGCTCGGGCTTGGTCATGCGGTCTGGTGCGCGCGCGAGCTGGTCGGCAACGAGCCCTTCGCGCTCGTGCTCCCCGACGTGCTGGTGCAGAACAAGCCCGGCTGCCTCGCGCAGATGATCGAGGCCTACAAGAAGGCCGGCGACAAATCGAACGTCATCGCGGTCGAGGAAGTGCCGATGGAGCGCATCCATCAGTATGGCGTGGTCGGCGTCGGCAAGGGCGACGGCAAGACCTTCCCGATCACCGAGATGGTCGAGAAGCCGCCGCGTGAGAAGGCGCCGTCGAATCTGATCATCACCGGCCGCTACATCCTGCAGCCGGAGATCTTCGACCTGCTCGCCAAGCAGACCGGCGGCGCCGGCGGCGAGATCCAGATCACCGACTCGATGATCACGCTGTCCAAGTCGCAAGCCTTCCATGCAGTGAAGTTCGACGGCACAAGCTTCGACTGCGGCTCCAAGGTCGGCTTCCTCGCCGCCAACGTCGCCTACGCGATGCAGCGGCCCGACATCGCGCCGGCGTTCCGCGACGAGATCAAGCGGCTGTTGGGGAATTAGCACTTCAGTCAACGCTCCCAAATAGCCAACGCTTCGCTGCGCCGGGGTTTTGTTTTCGGACGCCCGGCTGCGCCCGTCTCCCTGTTTTCCTCCTCTCTCCCATAGGAGAGGGATGGAGCGCCGGGAGGCGCCCAGGAGGTGTGCGAGACCTCCTCGGCCGGGCGCTACGAACCCGGCCACACGCCAAGCTTCCGGGACCCAAGTGTTTGGAGGGAGTGGGGGTCCCGGGGCGCGCGGGCCCTTGCGAGGAGCCCGGGCGCCTCTCGGCGCTCCATCGCGGCACGCATTGTCGGCGGCCGCATCTTGCGCTGTCTTCAGGCATCGCGATCGACGATGCCCTCAACCGAGCAAGACATGGCGGGTGTACGATGGGATGTTCGGGCGAGGAAGATTAATTCTGCAAACGCAAGGTCTATCAACATTGTTGCGGCTGCATCGATTGTGCGGCTCGCGCGATCGGCAAACCGCCCCATGTTTGAAATAGTGATCTCACAGCCGGAAACGCAGGCGGGAGATTGAGATGGATGATCGAGCCGTGCGGGCGGCGCTGGAACGCCATTGGACTGCGTCGGACGCCAGCGATTTCGAGGCCGAGCATGAAATCTACCACGAGGATGCCGTGCTCGATTATCCGCAATCGGGCGAGCGGATCCGTGGCCGGCATAACATTAAGGAAAGCCGTTCCGTCCAGCCCAACAAGAAGCGCTTTACGGTTCAACGAATGATCGGCAGCGGCGATCTCTGGGTCACCGAATTCGTGCTGACCTATGACGGCATACCGTCTTACACGGTGAGCATCATGGAATTCCGCGACGGACTGGTGGCCCACGAAACGCAATATTTCGCCGACCGGTTTGACCCGTCCCCCACGCGCGCGCATCTCGTCGAGCGAGCAGGCGAAACCAAGCCCCTTTAATACTCCGAACGCGCGCGCCCGCTTGATTCAAATTGCGGCGTGAGCCAGCCTGCGTGCGCCGTGACCGACAAGTTCCGTGACATCACCGCTTGGCTGCAAGAACTTGGCATGTCCGAATATGCTGAGCGATTCGCCAAGAATCGTGTGAATTTCTCGGTCCTTCGCGATCTGACCGACGCAGACCTCAAGGAACTTGGGATCGTTCTTGGCGACCGCCGGAAGCTTCTGCGGGCGATCGGGGAACTCGACCGAAACGGACCGTCCGCATCATCGACGATCGCCGGGGCTGCCGAACGCCGTCAGCTCACGGTGATGTTCTGCGATCTCATCGGATCGACTTCGCTCTCGACGCAACTTGATCCCGAGGATTTGCGCGAGGTCATCGGCGCCTACCATCGCTGTTGCGCCGCAACGGTCGAGCGGCGCGGCGGTTTTATCGCCAAGTATATGGGTGACGGCGTCCTGATCTATTTCGGATATCCGCAAGCCCATGAGCATGACGCGGAGCGAGCCGTGCAGACAGGGCTTGCTCTGGTCGAAGCCGTACCGAAGCTCACCGCGCCGGATGGATCGCGGCTGGGCGTACGGGTGGGAATTGCCACCGGCATCGTCGTGGTAGGCGACCTCCTCGGATCGGGTGAGTCGCAGGAACGCGGGGTCGTGGGCGAGACGCCGAACCTGGCGGCCCGCCTGCAAGGCATCGCCGAGCCGGGAACAGTCGTCATCGCCGACGGCGTGCGCCGGCTGATCGGCAACTTGTTCGAGTTGCAGGACCTCGGCCAACAATCGCTGAAGGGCATCCCTGCCCCGGTTCAGACGTGGTCCGTCAGGCGCGCGAATTCGGTCGCAAGCCGCTTCGATGCGTTGCGGGGAAGCTCTGCGGTCGGACTTGTCGGCCGCCAAACCGAGCTTGATCTGCTGGTCCGGCAATGGAGCGCGGCAAAACGTGGCGAAGGGCAGACAGTGCTGCTCGCCGGGGAAGCAGGCATCGGAAAGTCCCGGCTGACGTCCGCATTTCTGGAGCGCATCGCCGGCGAATCGCACCGCCGGTTGCAGTACTTCTGCTCGCCTCAGCATGCCGACAGCGCACTGTATCCGTTTATCGGTCACCTGGAGCGCGCCGCCGGGCAGTTCCATGAAGACAGGCCGTCCGCAATTCTCGACAGGTTCGACGCGTTCCTGGCTCCGTCGGCACTTTCGCCGGAGGAAACCGCACTCCTGGCCGAGATGCTGTCACTGCCAAACGATGGCCGGTACTCCGTCCTCGGTCTGACCGCCCCGCAGCGGCGACAGAAAACGCTCGAAGCCATCATCAACCACATCGTCGCGCTCACGCGGAACGATCCGGTGCTGATGATCTTCGAGGATGCCCATTGGAGCGACCCGAGCAGCCAAGACGTGCTCAAGCTCGCAATCCAACGGCTCGCGAACCATCCCGTGCTGCTGATCGTGACGTTCCGGCCCGAGTTTGCATCTGCCTGGACCGGCCCGAATGTGACAACGATTGCGCTCGATCGGCTGCCGATGAGCGATGTCGGCACCATGATCGAGCGTGTCGCCGGCGCACGACAGCTCCCGGACAGCATCCACCAGGAGATCGTGGCACGCTGCGACGGCGTTCCTCTCTTTGTCGAGGAAATGACCAAGGCGGTATTGGAAGCCAACTCCGAACGCGATGCTCGGCGGACTGCTGCGGCCGTGCCGGAGCTTGCCGTGCCGGCAAGCCTGCACGCATCGCTGATGGCGCGGTTGGACCGGCTGGGCGCCGCCAAGGAGGTCGCCCAGATCGCTGCCGCCATCGGTCGCGATTTCTCGCATCGGATGCTGGAATCCGTGGCGCGGAAGCCCGTCGCAGACCTTGATGCAGCGCTGGACCGGCTGCTCGATGCCGGCCTGCTGTTCCGGCACGGTGTGCCACCGGACGCCACCTACCTGTTCAATCATGCCCTGGTTCAGGACGCGGCGTACGGCACGCTGCTCCGGGATACGCGCCGCACGCTTCATGCGCGGATCGCGGAAAGCTATGAGCAGCAATTCTCCGACATCGCCGAACGACAGCCCGAGGTGGTCGCCCGCCATCTCTCCGAAGCAGGCCTGATCGAAAAGGCCGCAGCCCTGTGGGCCAAAGCAGGGCGGCGCGCGCTCGCCCGGTCGGCCTTGAAGGAGGCGGCGGAGCAGCTGGCGCGGGCGCAGAGCATGCTCGGCTCCCTGCCGGCCACAGCCGAGCGCCGGCGCGAGCAGATCAAGCTGCAGATCGAGCTTTCGAACGCGCTGATCCACACCAAGGGGCATGCTTCCTCCGAAACCAAGGCGTCGTTCGAGAAAGCGCGGCTGCTGATTGCCGATGCGGAGAAGCACGGAGATTCCCCGGACGACCCGTTGCTGTTGTTTTCTGTTCTTTACGGGTTCTGGGTGGCCAATCGCATGGCATTCCGGGGCGCCGTCGCATGCGAGCTGGCGCAGCAGTTTCTCGACCTTGCGGAGCAACAGAGCGCCATTGCACCGCGCATGATCGGGCAAATGATGCTCGGCATATCCCTGGTGCTCGTCGGTAACGCATCCGAAGGTCGCCCGCATCTGGATCGGACGATTGCATTGTACGACCCCGCGGAACATCGCGCGCTCGCGACTCGATTTGGTCACGACGTCAGGATGACGGCGTATTGCTGGCGGGCGCTGGCGTTGTGGCTGCTCGGCTATCCGGACAGCGCGGCTGCCGATATGGAACGCGCCCTCGCCGATGCCGGCGAAATCGAACACGCGGCGACGTCGATGTTTGCGCTATCCCATGTGTCGCTGGCGCACACGTTTCGGCGGGCCCCCGAAAAAGCCGACGAGCTTGCCGGCCGGCTTGTCGCCCTGGGGGAGGAAAAGAGCAGCCTGTATTGGAAGTCCTATGGAATGATGCTGCAAGGCTGGCTGCTCACGCAAGCTGGCAGCGCGTCCGACGCGATACCCGTCGGCACCGCCGCAGCGACGGCGATGCGTTCGACCGGAGCGACCGCCTACGCTCCCTGGTACATGTCATATCTGGCAAGCGCCCACGCCAAGCTGGGGCAGTTCGACGATGCCTGGCGGTGCATCGCCGACGCGATCAACGCGTCAGAGACTACAGGCGAGCGGTGGTGCGATGCGGAAATCCATCGCATCGCCGCAGATATCGCGCTGATGTCGCCCAACCCCGATCAGGCCAAGATCGACGCTTACCTCAATCGCGCACTCTCGACGGCGCGCGAACAAAAGGCTGCGTCATTGGAGCTTCGCGCAGCGATAAGCATGGCGAGGCTGTACCAGAAGCAGGGACAGTTCGCGGAGGCGTGTAGCTTGGTCGCGCCCGTCCTTCAGCGCTTCACGGAAGGCTTCGGCACCCCCGACTTGATTGAGGCTAAGGCCCTGCTGCAGAGCTTGAGCTCAAGCCGCGACCCTCAGCAGCAGGCCTGAGATTCGGCGAAACGCCGTCATCCTCCGCCGTCATTCGTTGGGCACGAGCCGCGAGCGTATCTTGATCTCGTGCGTGAGCGTCTGGTGGACCGGGCATTTTTCGGCGATTTCCATCAGCCGCGCGCGTACGTCTTCCGGAATATCGCCCTCGATCGTGATGTCGCGGGTGATCTCGCCGATGTTGCCTTCCTTGGTTTCGCAATCGGCGCAGTCCTGCGCGTGGATCCTGCGATGCGACAAGCGCAAGCCGAACCGCTCGACCGCGAGCCCCTTGCGATCAGCATAGAGCCGCATCGTCATCGAGGTGCAGGCACCCAGCGCCGCGAGAAGATAATCGTAGGGTCCGGGCCCTGAGTCGTTGCCGCCGACCGCGACCGGTTCGTCGGCCACGAGAACATGGCGTCCCGCCGACACGCGCTGCGTCAAAGGTCCGGTGCGCGTCTCGCGCACCTCGACGATGCCCGGCGGCAAGGCCACCGGCGCTTCCGCGGCCGGCAGATAGCGTGACGCCCACGCCGCAATCACATCGGCAACGTAGATCGCGTCCTCGCGCTTGCGCAGCAGATGGTCCGCGGTATCGAGCGAAAGGAAGCTCTTGGGATGTCGCGCTGCCGAGAAAATCTGCGTCGCATTGTCGATGCCGACATATTCGTCGCGCGGCGCTTGGCACACCAGGAGCGCCTTTTTCAACTTCCCCAGACCATCGAGGATGTTCTGCTCCGCGATGTCGTCGAGGAACTGCTTCTTGATGGTGAAGGGGCGCCCCGACAGCGTCACCGTCGCGGTTCCCTTCTCTTTGATCTCGGCGAGATCGGCTGCGAAATGATGCGTGACATGGGCCGCCGAGGCCGGCGCCGCGATCGTGACGACGGCGGTTGCTTCCGGCACGTGAGGTGCTGCCGCAAGCACTGCCGCTCCGCCCAGGCTATGGCCGATCAACAACGACGGCGCGGCGTGGTTCTTGCGCAGGTAATCGACCGCCGCGAGAAGGTCCTGAACATTGGACGAGAAGTTGGTGTTGGCGAACTCGCCCTCGCTGGCACCGATCCCGGTGAAGTCGAACCGCAGCACGGCGATCCCCCGAGCCGTGAGCGTTTCGGCAATCCGCGAGGCCGCAAAGATGTCCTTGCCGCAGGTGAAGCAGTGGGCGAACAGCGCAAAAGCGCGCGGCTCCGCCGGCAGATCGAGACGAGCGGCCAGCTTCGCCCCGGTCGCGCCGGGAAACTCGATTTTTCTTGGTTCGGTCATCAAAGCCTCCGCGTCAGTCCAGACCACGGCGCGCTCTTCGTCACCGCGCCGGTGTTGTCGGCATACCACGCCGAAGCCGATCCTTCAGGGCCTGGTGACCGGCAGGTGTCGCGCGGCTTGATTTGTTCCACGGCTGTGAATTAACTAGCCGAAGCAACTGATTCGCTTTGTGTTTTTTGTGGATGCGTCAAGTAAAGCTCGCGTCCTATCCCCAGTCAGTCATTCACGTTGTACCGCGGGCCGGCCATCCGGTCCGCCGTGCGATCGCGTGAGCGACGCGTCTGCGTCCGCCGATCCAAACACCAATGGGAGGGTTACCATGAAGCGCGCCCTGGTTTTGCTCAGTGTCCTCGCGGCCTTCGCGGTCGGCGGATCGACCGGAGCCGCGGCTCAGTCGGCGACCACCTATTCGGCCGGCAACCAGTGGGGCACCGTGTCCTCCGGCGTCGCGGTGAACGGCGCTCTCGAATCCGCCCAGTCGCACGCCGTGAACGCCGCCACCGCCGGCGCGGTCAACGCTGCGAGGAACGGCATCCTGCTCGGGAACGGGAGCGGCAGCCTGACCATCTCGTCAGTCGGCTCGCAGAGCATCGTCAGCAACTCGATAAACGCCACCAACTCCACCATCAGCAGCTCCATCAACGCGACGCAGTCGTCCACCAACAACGGCGCCGTGACGACCAACGGGACCATCAACGTCCAGTGATGCGGCCGGACTGCAGCCAGAAAATCAGAATGCACCATTCGAATAGCCGGGTCCGCGACCGGATTGCTCCGCTGGCATTGCTCATGCTCTCGGGTTGCGCCGTCACCGATCTTGGCGGGCCTGACGAAAAGGGCTTCGTGCCGGTCACCCAGGCGCCGCTGCCCAGCGTCGTGCAGCCCTCGCCCCGCATCGAGCAGGCGCTGCTGTGCATCCGTGATACCGGCGTGCTGCGCGGCCGCACGTTCGTGGTCGGCGCATTCGCCGACAGTACGGGCAAGCTCAACGCCGTGGCGCCGGGCTCGACCGGCAACTTCATTCCGCAGGGCGGCAGCGCGTCGTACATCACCGACGCCTTGACCAAGGCCGGCGCGCGGGTGGTGTCGACCTATTTCGGCCAGCCGGCCGAGAAGGTCCCGGCGCAGTACGCGATCAACGGTATTTTCAACAGCCTCGATTTCGGCTCGCCGTTCTCCGCCGACGTGCGCGTCAACGGCATCGGCCCGACCGCAGCGACCGGCTGGGCGCAGCTCAGCCTCACCATCCAGCTCGACGAGGTGTCGACGCGGCTCAATCGTCAGATGAGCATGATCCAGCGGCCGGTGCGCTACGCGCAGCTCGGCGTCGGCGCCGGCAAGACCTTCAACACCGACCTGGTGACCGGCAACATCGTGATCCAGAACCAGGAGCGCCTGCAGTTCGAAGCGCTGAACGGTCCGATCGCGCTCGGCGTTGCCGATGTGGTGATGAAGGAATTCCCGCGCGCGCGCAGCCGCTGCGGCGGCATCGTCACCGACCTGCTGACGGTTTCCGACGCACCGCCGGTCCTCGAATCGCGCGGCTGAACGCTCCCCGCAGCCCGCTGCTTCCCGACGGTGCACACGATTAACGACGTGCGTCGCGGCTCCCGATTAAGCTTAGCCGGTATGGATAACGCACGGTAAAGCTCGCCGGGACAATTGCGCGCGTCTAGATGGAACCCCAGTCGGATGCGTTCCAGCGGCGAATTCCACAAAGCATCTCGCATCGTGTTTTCCCGCTGATTTTTGAACTCCACCCGTCCGCGCTGATCGGGAGGAGCCTTTGTCGTCACAGCCTGCGGCGGAAAGCAGGTTGCCGCGCAAAGTGAATGTCGGCGCGCGTGAGTAAGGGGCCAGTTTTCATGCGTAACAAGTATCGTGGGTATCTGTATTGCGGCGTTGCATCGGCCGCACTCGTCATCGCGTCATCGGGCGCGTTCGGCCAGACCGTCGTCAATCAAAGCGCCACCAACTTTGCCGGCGTGTCCAATCCGCTGCCCCCGGGTACGAACACGATTTCATTGGGGGGTGGTTTCAGCCTCGGCACCGGCGCATCGGTCTCGGTCTCCGCCACCGGCGCGGTGACCACAACCTCGATCACCGGTATCGGCTCGAACTTCAGCAACCCTTCCGGCAGCTTTGCCGGCGTGAACCAGGATCCGTTCAATTCCGGCGGCATCAGCAACAACGGATCGATCACCGGCGCCACGACTGGAAACGCAGCCAGCGGCTCCAGCCTCAGCGTCGGTGCAGCGGGCTCGGTGGCTTCGTTCTCGATCCTGGGCGTGGGTGCGGTGGACTTCACGGCGGTCCCAGCCACCGGCGACATCCGGCAAGGTGGCTTTGCTCCGCCGCAGGGGGGAATTAATTCGGGATCCGTCAGCAACACGGGCCAGATCCTGACTCCGACCCTGGGGCTGTCGGGCACGGGCGCTGCGGTGTCGGTCAGTGCAGTCGGCTCCCAGGGCACGGTGTCGGTTGGCGCACTCGGCGCGACCTCTTTCACCGCGACCACGTTCGGCAACATCATTCAAACCGTAACCAATGCCAGTGCCGGTTTCCCGAACGGCGCGACAATCTCCAACACGGTCGGCGGCATCTGGGTCGGCGATCTGACCGGAAACGGCACCTCGGTCTCGGCCGCCGCAACCGGTGGCGCGGCCTCCGTATCGTTCTCTTATATCGATACGACGGCCTGGTCGGCGTCGAGCGTTGCCAATATCAGTCAGGGCGTCGGGAACGCTGCCGGCATCAGCAACATGGCCACGACCAACGGCGGCATCCAGGTTGGCGAGATCAGCGGTGTCGGCGCATCGGTCAATGCGAGCGCCACCGGCTCGATCGCGTCGCTGTCGATGTCGAGCGTGGTGAGCGGCGGGTCGGGGGCGCCGAGCTGGGGCACCGTGCAGGTACCGGTCATTCAGAACTCGTCCAACACCGCGCCGGTCTCCAACGCAGCGTTCATGACCGGCGGTGGCTTGAGCGGTGCTGGAAGCGCGGCCGCGATCACCGCGACCGGTGCCGGCGCAGTCATCTCGGTGTCAAGCATCAGCGACACCAGCAATCCGGCGCTGACGGTCGTGAATACCATCCAGACGGCGACGCATTCCGGAGGGGCGATCAGCAACCTCGGACAGATGACGATCAGCGGCGCTCTGGCGACCGGTGCGACGGCATCTGTCTCTGCGGTCGGCGCCCAGGGCGCCATATCGGTCAGCGCGATCGATGCCGACTCGTTCAACACGCCGAGGTTCAGCAGTATCTCACAGACTGTCAGCAACGGCCTCCAGGCCCAGGTCGGCGGCAACGTGACCAACACACTGGTGTCGAATGGCGGTCAAGGTTTCGGTCTGACGGTGGGCAACGTAAGCGGAAACGGCGCCTCGGTGTCGGTCGCGGCAACCGGCGCCGCCGCCTCCGTCTCCTATTCCTTTGTCGACACCACCGCCTGGTCGGGCACGCTGCTGGGCGGCATCAACCAGTCGGTCACCAACAACGGCATGGCCACCAACCAGGCCGATGCCGGCATCAGCGTCGGCAATATCGGTGGTATCGGCGCTTCGGTGCGGGCGAGCGCCACGGGCTCCATCGCGGCGATCTCGCTGACGAGCATCAACTCCGGCGCACCGAGCTCGATTGCCAACGTGCCCGTCGCGGCCGGATTCGGATTTGGCCCGATCGTGCAGACGTCGATCAACAACGCGCCAGTGTTGAACAGCGCATCCATCACCTCGCCGGGCACGGTCACCGGCATCGGCAGTTCGGTGGCGATCAATGCGACCGGCGCAGCCGCATCCTTCTCGGTGGCAAGCATCGCCGACACCACCGCGCCGGTCCAGACGATCGTCGCCACGAACATCACGCAAACTGCGACGAATTCGGGTCCGACGGTCCAGAATACGGGAGCGATTTCGATCGGCGGCGGCGCCATGGGGACCGGTTCGGCCGTGGCGATTTCCGCGGTCGGCGCCAGCGCTTCGATATCGTACCTTGCCGTGAAGTAGCGCTGGCGATCGGCGCCCGTTGCGCCGAAGCAATTCGAGGGTGCCGGGCCCGCGGTCCGGCACCCTTTTCGTCAGGAGCGCGCGATCAGCGGTAGTTGGTCGTCAACGGCGGTTCGCCGCGCCGGCCCGGATGAGACTTCCAGGCCGTCCGCTTGTGCGGCTTGGCGCGCCGGGCCGTGCTCGCGGCCTTGGCCGGCCGCGGCGCAGACATGACCGGCGCTGCCGGCTCTGCCTGGGCTTCGGCCGGTCGCGCATCCACGGCAAGCGCTGCAAACCGCCAGCGTCCCTCGACCGATTGATAAGCGATATTGAACCACAGCTGCAGCGGCCGGCTCGGAAAGTAGCCGGTAACGCGCAGCAGCCCCTGCCCGTCGATTCCGGCGGGCTTCACCAGACGCGGTTCGAGCACGACGATCGCCGAGATGTCGATTTTATGCTCGCGAAAGCCCGCAAAGCTCTCGGCCAACCTGCTGGCATTGTTCTCCTGCTGGAACGACGGCGCCGCCAGCCCCAACAGCACACTGTAGTTGTTGGTCAGGTTGGCATCGTTGAAGGCCGTCAGCGTCGAGCGGAGCAGCACCACCGGCAGGTCGGTGCCGGGCAACACCGCCCCGGACGGCGACGGCTGCACCGTCATTTTGGACTCGGATCGCAGGCTTGGCGGCGGAAACACCGGCGGCGGCGGCACCGGGGCATCCGGCGGATTGGCGGGCGTCGCGGCCTGGGCCGGCGACGATGGAGCCTGGCCGGGGGTTTGCGCTTGCGCCGGCAATTGCGACTGCGCCAAGGCTTGTCCGGGCGACAAGGCCTGCCCGCACCAGAGGGCCGACCACGCCAGCAAGGCCCCGATCAAACGGCATCCGTCAGTAGCTGTCATTTCCGGTCCTCTGCCTCGACACGAGAATCGGTCAACGCCCGCGCAATCGCATCATAGGGATGACTGGCCGCCAATCGGTTAATGGGAGCGGAGTCACAACGACGTCTTGGTCACCGTCCCGGCGTTGTCGACGTACCACCGCTCGTTCGCCATCGGCACGCCGGCGAACCGCTGCGCCATCCAGTCGGCCACCATCGTGGGCGGATACGGCCCGAGATTGACCGACGGGCAGGCGCCGATGGCGTGGCGCGCCTCCTGATAGACCACGAGGCGGCGCGGATTGCTCATGGTCTTGAGCATCCGCTCGGTGTGCACCATCGGGCTCAGTTCGTCCCATTCGCCGCTGACGCAGAGATAAGGCACGCGGATTTTCTCGGCCTGGCCCTCCCAGGTCAGCGTCTTGCGGAAGGCGTCGAACCTGGCCTCGTCGGTGAAGCCCGCCATGTACATGAAGCGTTTCTTGTAGCTCGGGCTCGCCTCATCGAAGATCGCATGAAAGCCCGGCTCCAGGTTGTTGGAGTTGGCCACGCAAGCGCAGATGCGCGGCTCGTTGGCCGCGACGATGGTGACGAAGAATGAGCCGAAGCTGTTGCCGAACGCGCCGATTTTCTGCGGATCGATCTCGGGCCGCGCCACGAGCCAGTCGACCGCGGCAATGCCTGCCGCCATCCAGTTCTCCATGCTGACGGTCAGCCCCAGCACGCGGCACTCCGCCTGCCCCGGCCCGTCGAGCGCCAGCACCGCGATGCCGCGCTCGAGCCAGCGATCGCCCTTCAGCGCGACGAACACCTCCTTGTAGGTGTCCATGCCGGGAAACGAGATCACCACCGGAATGCGGCCGCCCGCGTAGTTCGGCGGCAGGTGAAACCAGCCGGGCAGCGTCTTGCCCTTGAACGGGATGAACACCGGCTCGATCTTGTGGGCCGCGAGCCGCGCGTAGTTCGTGTAGCAGTCGCGCTTGCTCTTGTTGTAGGCCACGTTGGTGTCGTCGTTCTCGTGCCGCGACCACTGCGCCGAACCCCAGTGGATCGCTGCCATGAAATAGTTGTCGCGCGCCGTGATCTTTGCGCCCTCCTCCTCGGCGGCGCGCGCCTTGGCCTCGCGGCGGCGCGCCGTGTTGGCGAAGGCCGGCTCGATGTCGGCATATTTCTTCACCCGCTCACGGATCGCGGCGAAATCCGCCGACGCCTCGATGCCGCAGGCGGCGTTCAGATAGAAGGACCGCGGCTGGTCCCAGTCGATGCCGACCGAGCGCAGCACATTGTCGAGCGCCCAGCGCTGCTCGGTCCAGCGCCGCACGTTCGGCTCACCTTGGGATTGAGCTGCTTCGGCCATTGCCATCCTCGCCACTTTTTTGAGCGAGGACGATGCCGCGTCAGCGCTGCAACTTCAACCCGACCAGGAAAGCGTTGGCGTTGTAGTCGACGCCCGGCTTGTTGGAGCGGAGCTGGTCGTAACGGTACTCGGCCTTGAGCCAGAGCTCGCGGCTCATCTTGTAGGTGATCGCCGAGCCGAGCGACACGCGCTGGTCGGAGCGCGGCTCGCCGTTGCCGCAGCAGTCATTGCTGATGTAGTCGTCGAAGCCGTAGCCCGCCCGCACGGTCCAGATCAGCCAGCGCCGCAGCGCATGATCGACCGTGATGCCGACGTCGCGGCGCAAGCCTCCGGACCAGCCGGCGACCACGGATTCGTCGGCGCGGGAGTTTGCATTCAGCGTCACGGTGGTGAGCCCGGTCGCCTCGTATTTCAGTGACGCGTCGTAGACCATACCGCGCAGCGGCTTCAGGCTCGGGTCTTCGTAGCGCCGGTCGGTGAAGCCGACCGAGACCTCGCCGGTGAGCTTCTTGGCGATGTCGAAGGTGGTGCCGATCTTGGGCGTGACCGCGTTGGAATCGCGATAGAAGCCGTTGCGGTCGAATTGCAGATCGTGCTTGCGCGTGTCGGCGCCGATCTCGACGAACGGCTTCACGCCGGGCCACAGCTCGTAGCTGCCGCGCAGCTGTCCGCCGTACTGGTCGAGATCGCGGTCGTGGTTGCTCGATTTGGTTCCGTCGGAGAGATCGGAGTCCTGATACTCGGTGCGGTCGTAGCTCGCCTTGGCCAAGAGCTCGAAATGGTTGAAGCGCTGGGTGAAGCCGAGCGAGCTGCCCCAGGTCTGGAAGATCGGCAGCTTCGCGACATCCGCCGGCACGTTCGGGCTGCCCGGATAATCGGTCGAGAGCAGATACCGGCCTTCGATATTGATCGCGGTGTCGCGCGAGGCGTCGAGCCGCATATAGGTCTTCGCTTCGGCGTTCGGCCGGTCGAGCGATGAGATGTTGTCGAACTGCGAATAGTTGATCCGTCCGTCGAAGCCGAACTCGTGGTTGGCCCAGTTCGAGCGCACCTTCAGGCTCGGCTCGACCACGGTGTAGCCCGTGGCCTGGCCGTTCGGGATGTGCGACGGATTGGTGTCGTAGCCGCGCGTGATGTCGATCGCGGGCCTGAGCAGGAAGGTTCCGGCGCGAATGCCGAGCGGCTCGTAGGGGTCCTGCAATGGCACCGGTATGCGCCGCGGCGGCGTGTCCGGCACCTTGTACTGCTCGCGGACGACGCTCTGCTGGGAGAGCGTGTGGCCTTCGGCGGCCTGCGGCGCGCCACGCCCTTTGGGCGGCGGCGGTGGCGCAGGCTTCGGATCGCCGGGCTTCGGCTTGTTCTTTTTGCTCTTGTTCCTCTTGGCGATCGCGCCGTCGGAGTCGAAGCCGGTCTCGCTGGCGCCGGACGAAATCGTCGCGGGCGCCTGCTGCGTGGCAGCGGCGGTGCGCTTCGGCGGACCGAAGCGCGGCAGAAAACGTGGATCGGTCAGTGACGGTTGATAGAGCGAGCTGCCGGACTGTGGCAGAAGAAGCGATGAGCCGGATTGTGCCTGTGCCTCGGTCGTCGTCAGCGCAGCATCCGTCAACGGCAAGGCCAGCGCCGCGAGCGCAAAGACCAAACGCTGGTGACGGCGGCGCGACAGAAGCGGTCTCCATGGCACAAGGCATCGCGCCGGCGCCCGCGCGCCCCTCTGTCGGGACGAGCGAAAGCCGGGCACCCGGACGCGGGCCCCGCGTCCGGTGGTTAATGAGGGTTAAAGATTCGTGGTTAACGAGACCTTAGCGCGACCTCGAGCGGTCCTGGACCCGCGGAAAACCGCGGGTCCCCGCGATGCGCAAGAAGGGCTCAGGCCGCCGGCTCGACCGCCAGATTGGCGCCGTCGGCCTGCGTGATTCTGACCCGGCTGCCGGCCGGGCGGTCGGGTCCGCGAACCCGCCAGATCGTGTCGTCGATGCGCACGGTGCCGACACCGTCGACGATCGGCTTCTCAAGAGTGAACACCCGGCCGATCAACGCCTCGGTGCGGCGGTTCAAGAGCGGCGCCTCGGTTTCCGGCTCGACCTTCAGCGCGAACCGGCGCCACAGCGGCACCGAAGCCGCGGCAAACACCGCGAAGGCGATGCATTGCCAGGGCCACGCCCAGTCGATCGCAAACGAGATCACGCCGACCAGCACCGCAGCGATGCCGAGCCACATCATGAAGGCACCGGGCACGGCAAGCTCCAGCGCCAGCAGCAGCACGCCGGCGATGATCCAGGTCCAGGGTCCCAAGGCTGTGAATGCTGCGAACATCGAGTTGCTGTTGCCCATGGCTCACCTCCCTCAGGTGGCGCTCGTCGTCGGAACGGTGGGCCGCCGCGGCACGGCGGGCGCACCCGGTGTCGTGGACGGCGACCGGCCATCCGGCCCGAACGTCGCCCTGGCGATCTCGGCGATGCCGGCGAGCGAGCCGAGCACGCCGGTCACTTCGAGCGGCATGATCAATGTCTTCTGGTTCGTCGAATCGGCAAGCTCGGCCAGCACCTTCATGTACTTGTCGGCGACGAAGTAGTTAATCGCCGTGACGTCGCCATTCGCGATCGCAGCACTCACCACCTCGGTCGCCTTGGCTTCGGCTTGCGCAAGGCGCTCGCGCGCCTCGGCGTCCCGGAACGCGGCCTCCTTTCGACCTTCGGCTTCGAGGATCTGCGACTGCTTCTGGCCTTCGGCTTTCAGGATCGCCGACTGGCGCAGACCTTCAGCTTGCAGAATCTCGGCGCGCTTCTCGCGCTCCGCCTTCATCTGGCGGCCCATCGACTGCACCAGATCGGCCGGCGGCACGATGTCCTTGATCTCGATGCGGTTGACCTTGACGCCCCAAGGAGAGACCGCGGCGTCCACCACGCGCAGCAGGCGCTCGTTGATCTCGTCGCGGTGCGACAGCATCTGGTCGAGATCCATGCCGCCCATCACCGAGCGGATGTTGGTCATGGTCAGCTTGATGATCGCCTGATCCAGATAGGCGACCTCGTAGCTCGCCTTGGGTGCGTCGAACACCTGGAAGAACGCCAGGCCGTCGACCGTCACGGTGGCGTTGTCCTTGCTGATGACATCCTGCTGCGGGATGTCGATCACCTGCTCCATCATGTTCACCTTGCGGCCGATCCGGTCGAAGAACGGCACGATCAGGTTGAGGCCCGGCTGCAGCGTGCGGGTGTAACGACCAAAGCGCTCGACGGTCCAGTGATAGCCCTGGGACACCGTCTTCACGCCTGAGAAGATCGTCAGGATGACGAGACCGACCAGGACAATGGCGAAGACATTGATGCCGGCCAGCAGCGAGAAATCGTTCACAGTTTCCCTCCCTCGGTTACCTTTAAAATATGGCGAGCGGCCGGGGCAGCCGGTAGGGCTGCCAAGCCAGCCGGAAACACTCGTTAAATCAGAGACTTGTCGACCCCCTGTCAGGGCGCCGTGAAGACGATCAATTGATCGGTCACGCCACCAGAGCCCGGTTTCAGCGAGCCCGCAGCAACGTACAGGTTCTTGCCGATCACCGCAGCGCCGGTGCCGTGACGGCCGGCCGGCATCGGCGCCAGCGTCCGCCAGGCATTGGTTTTGGCGTCATAGGCCTCGTTCTGCGGGAAGGTGTCGGGCGGCAACTCGCCGCCGAGCACGACCGCGAGGCCTTGCAGATTGGCGTAAGCGAGCCCGCTGCGCGCGGTCGGCAGCGGCGGACCGGACGACCAGGAATCAGTCTTGGGATCGTAGACATCGTGCTGCGCGACCCGGCTCGCCGGATTGGTGGTGCGGCCGCCGATGGCATGCAGCTTGCCGTCGATGGCAACCAGCGCCATGTGGTCGCGCGCCAGCGGCAGCGGGGCCGCTTCCGTCCACTTTCCGGTCACGGGATCGAACACCTCGTGGGTCGCGACCGTGAAGGTGTTGTCGACGCCACGGCCGCCGACCGCGTGGATCTTGCCGTCGAGCAGCGCGACGCCGACCGAGGCGCGCGGCGCCTTCAGCGGCGTCAGCGTCTTCCAGGTGTTCGACGTGACGTCATACTGGTAGACGTCGCTCACCGCACCGCGATGCACCGAACCGATGAAGCCGCCGACCGTGGTGATGGTGTTGCCGATCACGGCGACGCCGAGATGGTCGAGGCCCTTCGGCATCGGCGCGAGCGCCTTCCAGCTGTCGGACGCCGGATCGTATTCATCGATCTGCGGCACGGCTTCGCCGCCGACATTACCGCCGACCACGTAGATCTTGCCGCCGACCGCCGCGAGCTGCACCTCGTTGCGTGGCGCTGGCAAAGGCTTCTTCATCGCCCAAGAGCCCAGCGCCGAGGAGCCGTCCCCGGACGATTGCGCTATCGCGGGCGCAGCGAGCAACGAAAACGCCAGAGCAACAACTGCCAGCGGCAGGCCACCGAGCTTGAACATCAAACCTCCCCAGCACCATGGAGCGTAGACCGCTCTCAGATCCAACCTTGCAGCTCGCGCCGTACCAGATTTGCAATCACCGCCATGCCGGCCTCGCTGTCGTTGAGGCACGGGATCGCGGCGAAATTCTCGCCGCCGTTCGCCTTGAAGATATGCGCATTCTCGACCGCGATCTCTTCCAGCGTTTCGAGGCAATCGGCGGAAAACCCCGGCGTCACCACAGCGAGATTTTTCACGCCGCGCTGCGCCAGCGCCTGGACGGTCATATCCGTATAGGGCTGCAGCCATTCGGCGCGGCCGAAGCGCGACTGGAACGTCAGCATCAGCTTGGTTTCGTCGAGGCCCAGCCGCGCCCGCAGGAGCCGCACGGTCTCGTAGCAGTGCGTCGGATAGGGATCGCCCTCGTCGACGTAGGACTTCGGAATGCCGTGGAACGAGGCGAGGATCAGGTCCGGCCGGAACGGCAGGCGCGCGAGCTCACCCTCCATCGAGGACGCCAGCGCATCGATATAGACCTTGTCGTCGTAGTACGGCGGCACGACGCGCAGCGCGGGCTGATCACGTAAGCGCGCCAGCGCCGCAAAGGCTGCGTCGCAGACCGTGGCGCTGGTCGCCGCAGCATATTGCGGATAGAGCGGCACCACGAGGATGCGTTCGCAGCCGGCCTTCGCCATGGCCTCGATCCGGCTGTCCAGCGACGGATTGCCGTAGCGCATGCCCCAGTCGACCATGATGGTCGGGTCGATCGCATCGGTCACGGTGCGGAGCTTCGCGGCCTGCGACCGCGTGATGGTCTTGAGCGGCGACTCGTTCTTGTCGCGATTCCAGATTTTCTCGTAGTCGAGGCCTTTGGCCTTCGGCCGCTTGTTCAGGATGATGACGTTGAGCACGAACTTCCAGATCGGGCCCTGGTCCTCGATCACGCGGGCGTCGCTCAGGAACTCCTTCAGGTAACGCCGCACCGAGGCCGCGTCGGTCGCATCCGGCGTGCCCAGATTGACCAGCAGCACGCCGATGCGGCCGCCCCGCTGTTCGCGCGTGGCAACGTCCAATTTTGCGATGGGTTCGGGCCTGTTCATGCTGCTCCTGTTAACGCGGCGGAGCATAGCCGGGCATGGCGGTTGCGTGCTAGAGCAACCGACCCGCTGGAACCTGCTCGATGGTCGATATCCGCCGCCGCACAGTCACGTTCGGCCTTGCCGCCACGGCGGTCATGCCGCCCCGGTTCGCGCGCGCGGACAGCGCCAGGCTCACCTTGGTGCTGACCAACGACATCTACCAGATGAGCGAAACCGAGATGCCGGACGGCAAGCGGCGCGGCGGCTTCGCACGGCTTGCCGCCGTGGTGAAGGCGGAGCGCGACCGGGCACGCAGCGCAGGCGCACCGGTGCTGTTCGCCCATGGCGGCGACACCTTGTCGCCCTCGCTGATGTCGGGGATCGATCAGGGCTCGCACATCGTCGAGCTCACCAACATGATCAAGCCGGACATCTTCGTGCCGGGCAATCACGAGTTTGACTTCGGCAAGGCGATCTTCCTCAGGCGCGCCGCGGAAATGAAGTTTCCGCTGTTCGCCGCCAACATGACCAATCCGGACGGCAGGCTCGTGCCGGGCTTCAAGGATCGCGACATCGTCACGCTGGGCGGCCTGCGGATCGGTCTGACCGGCGCCGCCCATGACAGCACGCCGCGCATGTCGAACTCGGGCGATCTCGCGTTTGCGCCGACTGTTGCGGCCATGCGGACGCAATGCGAGGCGCTGAAGCGCGACGGCGCCGATCTCGTGGTCGTGGTGATGCATGCGGATCGCACGCAAACGCTGGAGCTGGCCCGCACCAATGCCGCCGACGTCATCCTGACCGGGCACACCCACGACCTGTTCATCGATTTCGACGGCCGCACGCTCGCGGTCGAGTCGTCCTACGACGCGCACTACGTGACCGCCATCGATCTCAACCTGGAGATCAAGCAGCAGGGCAACCAGCGCGAGATCGCGTGGTGGCCGCAGTATCGCGTGATCGACACCGCGACCGTGACGCCCGACCCGGAGGTCGGCGCGGTCGTGGCAGGCTTCGAACGACTGCTCAACACCGAATTGGACGTGCCGCTCGGCACCGCCGCGGTCGAACTCGACACCCGTGTCGCCACCATGCGCGGAACCGAGGCCGCGATCGGCAATTTCGTCGCCGACGCGATGCGGGCGCGCGGCCACGCCGACGTCGCTATCATGAACGGCGGTGGTATCCGCGCCGGCAAGGTCTATCCGGCGGGAACGCCGGTGACGCGCCGCGATGTGCTCGCCGAGCTGCCGTTCGGCAATCTTCTCGTTGTTCTCGCCGTGAAGGGCAGCGATCTGCGCGCGGCGATCGATAATGGGTTGTCGCGGCTCCCAGCCATCGCCGGCCGATTTCCGCAGGTCTCGGGCATGCGGGTCGAATACGATCCGCAGCGGCCGCCCGGCAGCCGCGTGGTGTCGATGGAGGTTGGCGGAACGCCGCTCGATCCCGACCGGATGTACAAGGTGGCAACCAACGATTTCCTGGCGCGCGGCGGCGACGGCTACACGTCGCTCACCCACAACGCGCCCGCAGTGCCGCCGAGCGACTCGCCTCGCCTGTCCAACGAGGTGATGGTTTATCTGCGCGAGCAGGGCGGCATCCGCACCGGCGTCGATGGCCGCATGCGCGCGCGGTAAAACAAACGCCGCCGCGGAGGCCGCGGCGGCGCTTCAAGGAAATCGTCAGGCGATCAGCGGCCCGGACGCAGGTCCATGCTGGCGATGCCGGCGGCGACGCTCAGGCCGGTTTGCGCCTGGCCGCTGAGCGGCTGGAACGCGATGGTGTTGTTGGAGCCGCCGATCAGTCCGTTGGCGCCGACGCCAAGGCCAACCGTGGCGCTCGCCGACGCGCCGACATAGTTGCCGGACAGATCGCCGCGTTGGATGCCGCGAGTCGGCGCAAACACCGCCCAGGCCACCACGACCTGCTGCGGGAAGCCGATATCCACACCGGCGCGCCGGATGGTGGCGTGATAGGGCTCCGGCGGACTGTTGTCCGACGCACGGAACACGCAGCCCAGCTCGGTGACCGAGCCGACGACGAAGCTCGTGGTCGAGCCGCGGCACTCGATGACGCCGACCTCGACGCGCTCGCGCTGCGCCATGGCGGTCGTCGCCGTGGCGACAAGCGCTGTCGCCAGCGCGATGCTAGAAAAACGAATCATGAAAACCCTCCTCCGACGGAGGCCGGAACTTACCCCAAGTCGGACAGAGCCGCAAAGCGGGGTGGCGGATCGAACGGACATTGTGGCAGGCCCTGGTCTCGGCGAACGGCTTTGCGCTGCCGGGCACATTGCCGGGGCGAGCCTTCGCACCAACCGCCCCGGCTGTGTGCACCTAGCGCACGCGCAGCAAGCTGCGGTGTCGCGGGGCTCCCGGTTGTCTTCTTAATTGACACTTAGAAAAAGCACGGGAGGAGAAGGTATGCAAAACTTTCTTCGAAATATGGCGATCTGCGTCCTGGCGGCGTATCCGGGTTTCGCAATCGCCCAGTCGCCGCCATTGCGCATTGGCGTGCTGGACGACATGACCAGCGTTTTCTCCGATTCGTCCGGCCGCGGAAACGTGGCTGCAGCGCAACTGGCTGTTGAAGATTTCGGCAGTGAAGTGCTCGGCCGGAAAATCGAAATCGTTTCCGCAGACCATCAGAACAAGGCGGACATCGGAGCCAACGTGGCGCGGCGATGGTTTGACGTCGAAGGCGTCAGCGCCGTTGTCGGGCTGGGAAATTCGGCGGTCGCCCTGGCGGTCAGCAACCTCGCCGTGCAGCAGAACAAGGCCGCGCTTGCATCGGGAGCCATTGCGGGGGCGCTCACCGGCAAGGCCTGCAACGCCAACACGGTTCAGTGGACGGTCGATTCCTGGTCGCTCGGAAATACCGTCGCACGCGCCGTCGTCAAATCCGGCGGCGATACCTGGTACTTCCTCACCGTGGACTTTGCATTCGGCCTGGCCGTCGAGGCAGATACGAGCAAGCTTGTCGCCGCTGCCGGCGGCAAGGTGATCGGCTCTGTCCGCCATCCCCTGAATACATCCGATTTTTCAAGCTTCCTTCTTCAGGCGCAATCGTCACGGGCGAAGGTCGTTGCGCTTGCCAATGGCGGCAACGACACCACCAACGCCGTCAGGCAAGCCCAGGAGTTCAACATCGTAAGGCAGGGTCAACGCCTGGTCGGCCTGGTGATCACCATAGACGACATCCATGCGCTTGGATTGAAGGCGGCCGCGGGCTTGCAGCATTCCACGCCCTTCTATTGGGACGCCAGCGACGCGACGCGGGCATGGTCGAAAAGATTTGCTGCGCGCATGAACGGCAAAGCGCCGTCGATGATGCAGGCTGGTGCGTACAGCGCGGTGTTGCACTATCTCAAGGCTTTGAAAGCTGCCGGCGTTGACGATGGCGCCAAGGTCGTCGCGCAAATGAAAGCGCTTCCGACGGAAGATCCTGTCTTCGGCCGAGGAACCGTGCGGGCGGACGGCCGCAAGACCCACGACATGTATCTGTACGAAGTAAAATCGCCTGCCGAATCGCAGGGACCGTGGGATTACGAAAAGCTCATCAGCACGGTACCGGCTGGCGAGGCGGTCCATCCGCTTTCGGAAAGCGAATGCCCGCTCGTTAAAAAATGAACCGTAGACGGTTCGAGCCGCAAAAGACGCATCATTTCCGTTTTGGGTCATGGCCCGGCGGATTGCGGAATACCGCGCTGGCAGTTGCGACGATGCGGTCGCCAACGCGGAGGAGACCGGTCACGAAGGCGAGGGTCCGGGTTACCTGCGTCACCTGCGCTTCGCCGATCAATTGCTCGTTGATCCGCGCGGCGGCAACCAAGTTGCAACTCAACTGAACGGTTGGATACGTTCCCGTGTGTCCGATCGCGGCACCCGCGTTGCTGCCGAGCGTGATGTCGAGAAGCGTCATCAGCAATCCGCCATGCGCGGTGCCGACCGGGTTGGCGTGCCGTGGCTGCAGCGTCAGCAGCAAGGTGGCACTGCCGTTTTCGCGTTTGACGAAAACGGGTCCGATATGACCGATGAAGCTGCCCTCCTCACCGAAGGGCTCAAAGCCGGGAGGAAGGTCATCAGGCATGCGTGGTCCTTGGCTGCTTGTGGAAGAGCGCAAAATCGAAGACGGCGGTGTCGCGGGCGCTGACCGTCGTCCCGCGCATTGGCGGGCTAATGATGATTGCCGATCGCCTTTCCGACACCGGATCGCTTGCGAAGGTTCGTGTCCGGTCGATGGGCGCGTCGTCGCGGAGCGGTCGAGTGAGCCTCCCGCTCAATCCTTCTCGCGGCGTTCTGGAGCGGCATCAGAAATTCCCGGGCGGCATCGGACGGTTGCAAGGCGCTGGAGAAAAAGATGAGATTCAGACACGCTGCGACCCTGCCGGATGGGTGAAACACCGGCACGGCGATCGCCGATACTTTTTCTGTCGCCTCGCGGCAGCTTTCCGCGTAGCCGTTCCGGCGAACGCGTTTCACCATCAGGTTCATGGCGTCGGGGTTCAGAAGCTCCGAGCCGAACCGGCAGCGCGTCGCGCTGAGCTGGGAGATCAAGCGCTCGCGTTCCGCACGGTCGCTGAACGCCAGATAGGCGCGGCCGATTGCGGTGCCCAACAACGGCCAGCGCGAGCCGACCTGGCGTCTGTAGAAGGAGTGCGGGCTTCGCTGATGCGACGATTCCCGAACGATCATCTCACAACCGTCCAACGTGGTGAAATCGCTGGGCCACTGCACGCGCTTCAGAAGATCCGGCAGAACACGAGAAGCGCCCTCTAACAGCCTGGCGTCGTCATCATATCCATCCGAGAGCGTCTTGACGCGGCGCGAGAGCCGATAGGTTTCATCGGAATCGCTCCAGTAGACGAAGCCATGCTGACGAAGCGTCTCAAGCAGGCGATGGGTCGTGGTGCGATGAATGCCCGTGATCCTGCTGACCAAAGACGCGGTGACCGCTGGCTGATTGTTCATGGCCGCAAGAATGTCGAGGCCGCGCGCCAAGGCTCTGACATCGCGATAGGGCATCGTTGCGTTTCCTGCGTCCGCCTGTCGAGGCCTGCAATCCATCATTATGTTTTTTCAGGATTATCCGTGGGCTGTTGTAAGCTTGTCAACGATCGCATCATTCGGTCAGGCGGCCGTCGAAAGCCTGGGACAGCATGTGGCGATAGTCTTCGACGGAGCCCTTTCGCGGACTCGACAGGTTGAAGAAGCTGGCGGCGGCGGCATGTGCGATGTCGTTCGCGCACGACCGCGGCACTTGCAGGCTTGCGAGACCAGCCGGAATGCCGATCTCGGAATTGAAATTCGCATATGCCGTCGCGAGGTCCGCGTTGTCCGGCAAGCCCATGGCGCCCCGCAGCCGCGCGCATTTCTCGGGCGCGGCACCGGCAAACTGCGACAAGCCATAGGGCATGAGCACGCCGACCGTGGTCCCGTGATGCAGCGGCAGATCGAGTTGATCCAGCGCCACGGCAACCGCATGTGCGGGCCCGAGACCGCGCCACATGGCCATGCCTCCTTCAAGCGCGCCCATCATCACGTTCCATCGCGCTTCCCGATCTTGGCCGTTGTGCACGGCTCGCGGCAGATGGCGCCATAGCCGTTCGACGCCATCAAGCGCGATGGCCTGGGCAGGCGGATTGATCGCCGGCGAGAGGTAGGTTTCCACGCAGTGGCTCAAGGCATCGGCGCCGGTGCCGGCGGTAAGACGCGGCGGCAGACTGAGCGTCAGCTCGGGATCGCAGATCGCCACGTTCGGAATGAGATTCTGGCTGATGAAGACTCCCTTGCGGCCGGAGAGGAGCCCGATTCCCATGCCGCGGCCAATCTCGCTGCCGGTTCCCGCAGTGGTCGGAATCGCAATGATCGGCAACATGTTCGAAGTGATCAGCGGGGTTCCGCTGGCACCGACTTCATAGCGGTCGAGTGGCGCCGGATGCGTGGCCAGCAACGCAACCGCTTTCGCAGCATCGATGCAAGAGCCGCCGCCAAGAGCGACCAATCCGTCGCATTGATCCTGCTTGTAGAGCGCCAACGCGGATTCAACGGAAGCGAGATCGGGGTTTTCCGGAACGCGATCGAAAACCGCGACGGCCGTCGGCTTGATGTGATGAAGCACGACGTCCACCAATCCGCAGACGCGCAAACCTTGATCCGTGACGAGCAGCGGATGACGGATGTTCAGCGCGCCGAGTTCGTCGCGCAAGCAGGCGATGGCCCCGAAATCGAACTGGATCCGGGCAATGTAGGGAATGAGCGCCATTTGATTGTCAGGCCGAACGAGGGACGCTGTATTTCAGCATGAAGCGGACACTGCGGCGCTCACCAGCCTCAGCTTGGGCTGGTGCACTTGGTGCACTTGGGAATCGACGGATATCATCCATCTGCTTCCGCGCCGGAAAGTCTCCGGGCCGATTCCAGACCGCTTGTGCCGCAGGATTTTTCGTAAGCGGAGCGTACGACGACCGTCAGCCGTGATCCGGCGGAAACCACCTGGGCCGGCGCTTCTCTTTGAAACTTGCCAGGCCTTCACGAGCCTCTTCGCCCCCGACAAAGCTTTCGTGGAGGGCATGCAGCTCCCCGGAGGGGACATCTTCGCGCAAAAGCCGCGCCAGCAAAGCCTTGGCCGCGGCAAGCGCGTTGGGTGCGGCCTGGAGACAGGCCTCGGTCGCTTCGGCGACGGCGGCTTCGATGGCCGCAGGGTCATACACGGCATGGACCATGCCGCATGCCAGCGCGTCGGCGGCCGCGAAGCGGCTGCCCGTCAACAAATACCGGCGCAGGAACCGTGGTCCGCAGGCCGCCAGGAAGATCGGCATCAGTTCCACGGGCGGAAAACCGAGCCTGACCTCCGGTATCGCGAATATCGCATCGGGCGTGGCAAAGACGAGGTCGCAGGACGCTGCCAGCGCCAGGCCACCCCCGATGCAGGCGCCATGCACGACGGCGATCGTCGGTTTCGGAAACGCATCAAGTCGCGCGCAAACCTGGCTCAGCGACGCGTCGGAGGTCTCTCCCCGCGACTTGATATCGGCGCTGACGTCGGCGCCGCTGCAGAAGTGCTTGCCGGCGCCGCGAAGCACCAGCACCCGAATGTGAGCGTCACGTTCGATCCGCTGGAGTGCGTCGGCGAGCTGGGCGAGCGTGTTATGGTCGAGCGCGTTGCCCTTTTCCGGGCGCGTCAACGTCAGATTCGCGATGCCTCGCGCGCTGACTTCTTCCGTTATGGTCAGAGCTTCCATTTCGCCGCCACCTCAGGCCTGAGTGCAGCGTTGCAGGCGTTGTGAAACGACGTCAATGACCGAAACGCGGCTGTGCGCGTTATTTCAGATTGCCGCAGAAGCGCTGGATGCGACGGCAGGCCTCTTCCAGGTCCTCGGTCTTGGTGGCGTAGGAGATGCGGAACGCCGGGCCGAAGCCGAACGGCGTGCCCTGCACCACCGCGACGCCTTCGGTCTCCAGCAGCTCGGTAACGAATTCCTCGTCGTTGGTGATCTTCTTGCCGGACGGTGCGGTCTTACCCATTGTGCCGGCGCAGGACGGATAGACGTAGAACGCGCCCTCCGGCTTCGGGCACTTGAGGCCGTTGGACTGGTTGAGCATCGACACGCACAGGTCGCGGCGCTCCTTGAAGATCGCGTTGTGCTTGGCAATGAAATCCTGCGGTCCGTTCAGCGCCTCGACCGAGGCCCATTGCGACACCGCCACCGGGTTCGAGGTCGACTGCGACTGCAGCATCGACATCGCCTTGATCAGGTTGGCGTCGCCGCCGGCGTAACCGATGCGCCAGCCGGTCATGCAATAGGCCTTCGACACGCCGTTGACGGTCAGCGTGCGGTCGTAGAGCCGCGGCTCGACCTCGGCGATCGAGTAGAACTTGAAGTCGTCGTAGACCAGATGCTCGTACATGTCGTCGGTCATGATCCAGACATGCGGATGCTTGACCAGAACGTCGGTGACCGCCTTCAGCTCGGCCTTGGTGTAGGCCGCGCCGGTCGGGTTCGACGGCGAGTTGAAGATGATCCACTTGGTCTTCGGTGTGATCGCCTTCTCGAGGTCCTCCGGCTTCATCTTGAAGCCGCTTTCCATCGTGGTCGGCACGATCACGGGCTCGCCGCCGGCGAGCAGCACCATGTCGGGATAGCTGACCCAGTAGGGCGCCGGCACGATGACCTCGTCGCCCGGGTTCAGCGTCACCATCAGGGCGTTGTAGAGCACCTGCTTGCCGCCGGTGGAGACGATGATCTGGTTCGTCTTGTAGTCGAGGTTGTTCTCGCGCTTGAACTTGCCGACGATGGCCTGCTTCAGCTCGGCCAGACCCTCGACCGCCGTATACTTCGCGGCCCTGCCGCCCTCGATCGCCTTGATCGCGGCCTTCTTGATGTTGTCCGGCGTATCGAAATCCGGCTCGCCGGCGCCAAGCCCGATGACGTCGCGGCCCGCGGCCTTCAGCGCACGCGCTTTATCCGTCACCGCCATCGTGGCGGAGGGCTTAACGCGCGACAGTGAATCCTTCAGGAAGGCCATGACGATCTCCATTCGCCTCTTGGGCGGCCCGCTTGGGGCGCGTTTGTCCTAAAGGCAGGCGGCGGTCGCGGCAAGACTCAATCCGTGATCCCTGCATCAAAGCCGTTGATGGTCGAAGCGACGCCGTCCTTTGGACGGCCGTAGGCGAGCAAAGCGACGCCGTCCTTTGGACGGCTAGGGCACATCCCGTTGCCAGAGCCCCTGAAAACGCCGAAATTACCGACCGTTTCGGGGGGGACTTCAGGGCGGGAACACATGGATTTGAAGTTGAAGGACAAGGTCGCGCTCGTCACCGGAGCGAGCCGCGGCATCGGTCAGGGCATTGCCCTGTTTCTCGCCGAGGAGGGCTGCGACCTGATGCTGACCGGCCGGGACGAGGCGGCGCTCGCCGGCGTCGCCGCGGAGGTGGCCAAAAGGGGCCGGCGGGTCGCCATCTCGATCCTCGACCTGCGCACCCAGGGCGCCGAGAAGCCGCTGGTCGAAGCGGTCCGCCGCGAGTTCGGCCGGCTCGACATCCTGGTGAACAACGCCGGCGCCACCCAGCGCGGCGATTTCTTCAAGCTGACCGACGCCGAGTGGGCCGACGGCTTCGCACTGAAGTTCTTCGCCCATGTGCGGCTGACCCGGGAGGCCTGGCCGCTGCTCAAGGCGCAGAAAGGCTCGATGGTCACCATCGCGGGCATCGGCGGCAAGGAGCCGGAGGCCCCCTTCACCATCGGCAGCTCGGTGAACGCGGCCTGTGTGGCCTTCAGCAAGGCCATGGCCGACATCGGCAAGGACGACGGCGTGCAGGTCAACTCGATCAATCCGGGCCGGGTCGAGACTGAGCGGCTGTGGCGGCGCTTCCGCGCCGCCATGGAATCGACCGGCAGCGACGAAGCCACGGTGCGCGAGGAGTACCGGCAGGAGTTCAGCATCAGCCGGTTCGGCAAGGTCGAGGACTTGGGCTCCTTCATCGCCTTTCTGGTGTCGCCACACGGGCGCTGGGTGCACGGCGCCACCATCGACATCGACGGTGGCGAGGTGAAATCGGTGTGACACCATGAACATCCTCCTGACGCCCGCGCGCATCGGCCCGGTCACGGTCCCCAACCGGATCGTGATGCCGCCGATGACGACGCGCGGGTCGGACGAGGAAGGCAACGTCACCGACCAGACCATCGCCTATTACATGGCGCGGGTGCATGGCGGCACCGGGCTCATTACCGTCGAGATGGCATCGCCGGAAAAAGCCGGGCGGCATCGCCGCCGCGAGCTCGGCATCTATGACGACCGCTTCCTGCCCGGCCTGACCAGGCTGGTGCGCGAAATCCACCGCGGCGGCGCCAAGGCGTCGATCCAGTTGGGTCATGGCGGCGGCCACACCCGCATCGACATCTGCGGCGAGACGCCGGTCGCGCCGTCGGCCATTCCGCATCCGGTCTACGAGACCACGCTCGAAACCATCGTGCCGGAGGCGATGACGCGCGAGCGCATCGAGCGCATCACCGAGGCCTATGTGGCGGCGGCGCGCCGCGCCATGTGGGCGGGCTTCGACTGCGTCGAGGTCCACGCCGCCCACGGCTATCTGATCTCGCAGTTTCACGCGCCGTTCGAGAACCACCGCACCGACGAATATGGCGGCAGCCTGGAGAACCGCGCCCGCTTCGGGCTGAACGTGCTGCGCGCGATCCGCGCTGCGGCGCCGACCATGGGCGTGATCTTCAGGGTGTCGGTCGATGACTATTTCGACGGCGGGCTGACCTATGAGGAAGGCCGCACCATCGCGATCTGGGCCGCCAAGGCCGGCGCGGACGCGCTGCACATCACCGCCGGGCACTATCGCTCCAAGCCAACCGCCCATCGCATGATCCCGCCGATGGCCGAGCCCGACGCGCCGTTCCTCGGCTACGCCGCCGATATCAAGCAGCAGGTCAAGGTCCCGATCATCGCGGTCGGCCGGCTCGGCGATCCTGCAACCGCGACGGAAGCCGTCGCGAGCGGCAAGGCCGACTTCATCGCGCTTGGCCGCACGCTGGTCGCCGATCCGCAATGGGTCGAGAAGCTGCGCAACAGGGAGCCGATCCGGCGCTGCCTCGCCTGCAACACTTGCGTCGACGGCATGCGCAGCGGCGCCGGCATCTCCTGCGTGGTCAATGCCGCGGCCGGCCGCGAGACGCTGTTCGCCCGTGCGCAGCCGCCGCAGGGCGAGCGCATCGCCGTGATCGGCGCGGGGCCGGCGGGTCTCGCCTACGCGTCCTTGGTCGCACAGGGCAACACCGTGACGGTGTTCGAGAAGGCGACCAATCCGGGCGGCGCGTTCCGCTACGCCGGGCTCGCGCCGATGTTCCAGGAGGTCGAAGCCAAGCCTGAAAGCCTGTCGCGGCACATCGCCGATATGGTCGCGGCGTGCAAACAGAAGCACGTGGCGTTCCGCTTCGCCACCGATGTCACGCGCGACCCCAGGCTGCTCGCGCCGTTCAACCGGATCGTGGTGGCGACCGGCGCGGCCTATCCGCTCGGGCTCGGCCCGGTCCTGATGAAGCTCCTGGAAAAGGGCGCCGGTCACTGGCCGGTGATCTCGCGGATCGTGTCGATGCCCAAGGTGCGCGACTGGTTCTACTATCGCGCTCGGAAGGCCACCGGCGAGCAGTTCCGGGCGCTGGCCAAGCCCGGACAGACGGTTGTCGTGATCGGCGACGCGGCCAAACCCGGTAAAAGCAAAGAGGCCATCGCCAGCGCGTTCGAGGCGGCGCTGCTCGGAAAGCCCTAACGCTCTCTTAAGGCTGCGCTGCTAGGGCTTTGCCGCAGTGATCCGAAAACATGAACGCTTTCCTCGCCACTCTGCGTGACGGCCGCTGGCTCAGCCGCGAGCGCATCCGGCTGTGGTCGCTCGCCGTGCTGGCGGCCTCCGCTCTGGGCTTCATCTTCCTGGTCGTGACCTCGGACGGCCGCAACGACTATCAGGGCCGGCCGCTCGGCACCGACTTCTCCAATGTCTACGCGGCCGGCACCTACGTGCTCGACGGCAACGCCGCCGCGGCCTTCGATTGGCCGTCGCAGCACGCCCGCGAGCGACAGATCTTCGGCGAGCAGACGCCGTTCTACGGTTGGCACTATCCGCCCTACTTTTTGTTCGTCGCTGGGCTGCTCGCGCTGATGCCTTACACCTTGGCGCTCGCGGTGTGGCAGGGCGCGACACTCGTTCTTTATCTCCTGGCCGTCCGCGCAATCCTATCCACGTCATGGCCGGGCTTGTCCCGGCCATCCACGTCTAGCTTTGGCGGATTAGGTGAAGGCGTGGATGCCCGGGACAGGCCCGGGCATGACGGCGGTGCAAGGGGTGCCGCCAGCAATAACTTGTGGCTCCTTCTCGCCCTCGCCTTCCCGGCCGTGTTCGTCAACATCGGCCACGGCCACAACGGCTTCCTCACCGCGGCCTTGATCGGCACAGCGCTTCTGTCGCTGGACACGCGGCCGATCCTGTCAGGCATCCTGTTCGGGCTCATCGCCTACAAGCCGCAGTTCGGCGTGATGATCCCGCTGGTGCTGGTCGCGACTAGGCGCTGGCGCGCGTTTCTCGCTGCCGGTGTGACCGTCGCGCTGCTGACGCTTGCGACCATTCTGGCCTTCGGCCCCGGCGTCTGGCGCGCATTCCTTGCCTCGACTCACCTCACCCGCGTCGAGGTGCTGGAGCTTGGCGGCACGGGCTGGCACAAGATCCAGAGCCTGTTCTCGATCGTGCGGATGTGGGGCGGCGGCATTCCGCTGGCCTATGCGGCGCAAGGCACGCTGATGGTCACGCTCGCCGCGGCTCTGATCTGGCTGTGGCGCAGCGCCGCCTCCTTCCCGCTCAAAGCCGCCGCATTGATCATCGCCTCGCTGCTCGCAACGCCCTACAGCCTCGACTACGACCTCGTGGCTCTGGCGCCCGCGATCGCCTTCCTTGTGGCCGACGGTTTCGCCCGCGGCTTTGGCCCGTGGCAGAAATCGGCGCTGGCGTTTGTCTGGTTCATGCCGCTGATCGCGCGCACCGTCGCCGAGCAGACGCTCATTCCGCTCGGCGTGCCGGCCATGCTGCTGGTGCTTGTGCTGCTCCTGCGGCGCGCCGCCGCAGATGCCGGCGTGATCGCCGGACGCGCCGTCAGCGTACATTGAACGCCCTCCCCGGGCCTCCTACAATCAAGCATCAACAAATCGACTGGGGAGGTTCACATGTTGCGTCTGTCCATGCTGGCGTTCGGCATTGCCATGTTCGGGATCGCGACCACCGCGCAGGCCCAGCAGCAGCTTCCGGCTGCTGCAGCGCAAACCCAAAACATCAAGCGCACGCCGCTGCAGAAATTCGACGTGCCCGGCACCAATTACGAAACTGTGATCGGCATGGCCGAGATCGTGCCGGACGTGAACATCGGCCGGCACACCCATCCCGGACCCGAATCGGGCTACATGCTGGAAGGCGAGATGACGCTGCTGGTCGAAGGCCAGCCGCCGCTTCCGCTGAAGGTCGGCGATTCGTACAAGATTCCGTCGGGCGCCGTGCATGACGCCAAGACCGGCTCAAAAGGCGCGAAATTGATCGCGACTTACGTGGTCGAGAAGGGCAAGCCGCTCGCCACGCCTGCGCCATAACGTTTTCGCGAGCGCCGCGATTCACTTCGACGCGTTGTTTGCTGCAATGCGAATGCAAAGAAATTCCGCGCACGCCTTACGGCGGAGTTAAATTTCTTTCATTCGAATGTTGCGGCGCACGCGTTAGCCTTTTTCATTCCAACGTCATCGCGCGGCCTTGCAAACGCCGCGCTTTGCTTCTTAATCCGCGGACGAGGCAGTGTCGCCAACCGGGGAGAGGATGCATGTACAAGCTCTATTCCATGCGTCGCTCGGGCAATTGCTACAAGGTCCGCTTGGCGCTGGCGCAGCTCGATGTCGCGCACGAGCTGATCGAGGTGGACATCCTCAAAGGCGAGACCCGCACGCCGGAATTCCTGGCGATGAATCCCTCCGGCCATGTACCGGTGCTCGAGGTCGCGCCCGGCCGCCACATCGCCGAATCGAATGCCATCCTCTGGTATGTGGCCGGCCACACGCCGCTCGTGCCCGACGATCGCGCCGACCGCGCCGAGATGCTGCAGTGGATGTTCTTCGAGCAGCACAGCCTGGAGTCCAACATCGGCGCCGCCTATTTCTGGCTGACGCTGGTCAAGGGTGGCCGCGATCTGCAGCAGCACGCGCTGGAAGACTGGATGCAGGAAGGCTATCGCGCGCTCGGCGTGATGGAGAAGCATCTCGCGCGGCATGACTTCTTCGCCGCCAACACCTACACCATCGCCGACATCGCGCTGTACGCGTACACCCACGTGGCGCATCTGTGCGACTACGACCTGTCGCTGTTTCCATCGGTGCGCGCCTGGCTCGCCCGCGTCGAGAGCCAGCCGAGCCATATCGCGATGGATTGCGAGCCGATCCTGGCCGCCGCGCAGTAAGGCCTACTGCTCGGCCTTGATATTGGCCTCCTTGATCACCTTCGCCCATTTGGCAATGTCGGACCTGATGATCGCGCCGAAGGCGTCGGGCGGATCGCTCGCGGTTTCGAGACCGAGCTGCGCGAGCTTCTCCTTCATCTCCGGAGCTGCAACGATCTGCGCCGCCTGCTTGTAGACCTTGTCGACGATCGCGGCCGGCGTGCCAGCCGGCGCCATCAGCCCGAACCACGATATCGCCTCGAAGCCCGGCAGTCCTGCTTCGTCGATGGTCGGAAGCTCGGGTATCACCGACGAGCGCTTGAGCGACGTGATTGCGAGGGCACGCAGCTGCTTCTGCTGCACCACCGGCAGAATCGTGCCGACATTCTGCATCGTCATGGTCACGCGTCCGCCGACCACGTCGGTGAAGACGGCTCCGCGATAGGGCACGTGCACGATATCGGCCCCGGTCTGGCGCTTGAGCATTTCGGCGGCGATGTGCTGCGGCGTGCCGACGCCGGGGCTCGCATAGGACAGCTTGCCGGGTTGCGCCTTTGCGAGCGCGATCAGCTCGGCGAAGCTCTTGGCCGGCACGTCGTTGTTGATCGCGAGGATGCTCGGCATGATCAGGAGCCGCGCGACCGGCGTGAGATCGCGCACCACGTCATAAGTCTGCTGGCTGGCCAGCAGCGTCGGATTGATGGCCAGCGCGCCGTTGGCGCCCCAGTAGAAGGTCGTGCCGTCGGGCGCGGACTTGGCGACGCGGTCGCCGCCGACGCTGCCGCCCGCGCCCGGCACGTTCTCGACCGTCACCGGCACGCTCCAGGCTTCGGAGAATTTCTGCGCAAAAATCCTGGCCGTGATGTCGGTCGCGCTGCCGGCCGTGAAGCCGACGATGAAGCGCACCGGCTTGTCGGGATAGGAGCTTTGCGCCGACGCGGACGCGAGGCTGAGAATGGATGCGAAGGCGACCAGCCATGCCCGGATCATGTGTTCCTCCCGCCGCTATCGTTGAAATTACTGAGGCATCTTGATTCCAGCGTCCTTGAGAACCTTGCCCCACATCGGCAGCTCGCTTCTGACGATCTCGCTGAACTGCTCGGGCGTGTTGCCGACCAATTGCACGCCGAGTCCTTCCAGCTTGGCGCGCACATCCGGCTGGGCCAGAACCTTGACGGTCTCGGCGTTGAGCTTGTCGACGATGGGCCGCGGCAGGCCCGACGGCCCCATCAGGCCGAACCAGGCGGTGGCGTCGAAGCCGGGAAATCCCAGCTCCTCCATGGTCGGCAGTTCCGGAATCTGCGGCGAGCGCTTGCGCGACGTGATGCCGAAGGCGCGGAGCTTGCCCTCGCGAATGAGCGGCAGCACGTTTGTGATGTTGCCGAAGAAGATGTTGAGCCGGCCGCCCATCAGGTCAGGCAGCACCGCGGTCGTGCCGCGATACGGCACCTGCTGGATGCGGACGCCGGTCATCGCCATGAACAGCTCGCCGCCGAGATGCTGCGAGGTGCCAACGCCTGCATGGCCCGCGACGAAATAGTCGGGCTTGGCCTTGGCCAGCGCGATCAGCTCCTGGACGGTCTGGGCCGGCACATCGGGCGGCACCACCAGGATGTTCGGCACGATGAAGACCTGGGTGATGTAGCTGAAGTCCTTGAGCGGATCGTAGCCGAGCTTGTCCATCAGGTTCGGGTTGATCACCAGCGCGGCGTTGCCGCCCATCGCCAGCGTGTAGCCGTCCGCCGGCGACTTCGCGGTGCGCTCGACCGCGAGATTGCCGCCCGCGCCGGTGACGTTCTCGACCACCACGCCCTTGGCCCAGGTCTCGTTGAACTTGTCGGCGAACAGCCGCGACGTGATGTCCGGCGCCACCCCCGGCGAGAAGCCGACCAGGATGCGGATCGATTTGTCGGGATAACCGGATTGCGCCAAAGCCTGCGCGGCCAATCCGAGCAGGGCGGCAAGCGACACCACAGCCGCGAGGCTGAACAACCTCCGCATTCCCTTCCTCTCCTGATACCGTGCGTTATTCTGTGTCGTTTACGTCACGGGCCGACAAAGATAACAGCTTTTCACCTTCCGTTAACCATTTGCCACACATCCGCCGGCTTTCGTCAAAACGGCCGCCTCAGTCTGGCCGAACGCGCGCCCGCATCCATCGCCATATTCGTCAACGAAGCGATTCGAATCTGATTCGCATCTTGATGTTCGAGCTTGAAGGCCATGACCCAGGAACTGCTTGAGCGTTCGCGTGAGCGTCATGCGTTGGCGGGCCTGCCGGTGATCCTCACCACGTTGTCGCTTGTGGTGTCGTTGATGATCGCGGCAACTGCGGTGTTGTTCGGCATTGCCCGCGCCGATTCCCTGATGCCGTCCGCCAACGGCGGCAGCACGTGGCTGGTGCCCGCGTTGTTTGTCGGGTTTGTTCTCGCGGGCATGGGCGGCTTGACCGCCGTGGTGGTGAAAAGCGACGGGCGACCGCAGCGGCTGATTTGACCGCTGCAACGATCCCCGCGCGGGAGGCAGTGGCCGCGTCCGCGTCGCGTAACGGATGACGGCGTAGCGTTCAGTAGAGTTCAGTTCGTAGTACGCAAATGCCCCTGGACGCCGCGTTGTGGTTTCGGCGTGCCGGGGGCTTTCGCGTTTCACGCTACGCCCTCGCGTTATTGCAGCTTGATGTTGGCCGCCTTGATGATCGGCGTCCATTTGTCGAGCTCGGCCTTGTAATAGGCGCCCATCGCTTCCGGATTCTGCTGGTTGAGCGGCGCGACCTCGTGGCCGAGCTCCGTGAGGCGCTGGCGCACGGCAGGATCGGCCAGCGCATCGACCACGGCGGCGTTGAGCTTGGCCAGCACCTCCTTCGGCAGACCCTTCGGCGCAAACAGCCCGTGCCAGAACGGAAACTGCACCTCGGGCACGCCGGCCTCCTGGATGGTCTGCACGTCGGGCGCTGCGAACCAGCGCTTCTCCGTGAACACGCCGAACGCCTTGATGGCGCCGGCGCGGTATTGCGCCAGCGTCTGGCCGGCCTCGGGGCATGACAGATCGATCTGGCCGGCGAGCAGATCCTGCATCGCCGGCGCAGCCCCGCGATACGGCACGTATTGCATGGTCGTGCCGGTCTTCTCGGCGAAATAAACCAGGCACATGTGAATGCCGCTGCCGACACCGATGGTGCCGGCCGTGGCCTTGTTCGGATTGGCCTTCAGCCAGGCGATCAGTTCCTTGGCATTGTTGGCCGGAAAATCCTTGCGGCCGATGATCCAGAGCGGCCCGACCGACAGCATCGAGATCGGCTCGAAGTCGGTGCGGTAGTCGAACGGCACCTGGTACATCGCCGCGGCGCCGACGTGCGACGTCCACTGCGCCACCGCGACGGTGTAGCCGTCCGGCGCCGAGCGCGCGAGCCGCGTCACGCCGATGGTGCCGCCGGCACCGCCGATGTTCTCGACGATCACCGGCTGGCCGAGCGTGGTCTTCATCCGGTCGGCGACCAGCCGCGACACGATGTCGGTGATGCCGCCCGGCGGAAACGGCACGATCCAGGTGATGGGCTTGGTCGGGAAGGTCTCGGCTCGTGCACCGAGGGTGCCGCAGAGCGCAACCGCACACGCAAACAGGAACGACACCCATCGCATCGGCTTCCTCCCGGATTGCTTATCGGCTTGTTATTGGATCGAGCATGACACGGGCAATCGCGGCGCGAAAGCCGAGAAAACGCTATTGCACCTTGATGCCCGCGGCCTTGATCATCGGCCACCATTTCTCGATCTCAGCTTTGTGGTGCGCGCCGAGCGCCTCGGGGGTGAGCTGCTCGGACGGCGGGATCACCTGCCCTTCCTCGGTCAATCTTTGCCGCACCCCAGGATCGTCGAAGGTTTCGACCACGGCGGCGTTGAGCTTCGCGATCGCCTCCTCCGGCGTGCCGGTCGGCGCCCAGAGCCCGTACCAGAACGTCATGTGCAGGCCGGGCGCGCCGGCCTCGTCGGTGGTCGGCACGTCGGGCGCCGAGAACCACCGCGTCTTGTCCATCACGGCGAAGGCCTTGATCTTGCCGGCGCGGTAGAGCGACAGCGTCTGCCCGGCTTCGGGACAGGTGAGATCGACATGGCCGGCCAGGATGTCCTGGATGATCGGCGCCGCGCCCTTGTAGGGCACCAGCTGGAATTTCGTGCCGGTGTTCTGCTGCAGGTAGATCAGGCAGAGCTGCGTCCCGCTGCCGGCGCCGATCGTGCCGCCGGTGGCCTTGTCGGGATTGGCCTTCAGCCACGCGATCAGCTCTTTCAAGTTGTTGGCCGGCAGGTCGCTCCGTCCGACCAGCCAGAGCTTGGCGGTGGTGAGCGGCGCGACCGGCGTCAGGTCCTTGAGCAGATCGAAGGTCAGCGGATAGAGCGCACCGGCGCCGACATGCGAGGTCCATTGGCCGAAGCCGATGGTGTAGCCGTCGGGCGAAGCGCGCGCGACGCGCGTGGTGCCGATGGTGCCGCCGGCGCCGCCGACATTCTCGACGATCACCGGCTGGCCGAGCGTCACTCTCATCCGCTCGGCGACGACGCGTGCCAGAATGTCCGAGCCGCCGCCCGCCGGGAACGGTACGATCATGGTGACGGGTTTCGACGGAAAGCTCTGGGCGTGAACGGGCGACGCTGCGATCAACGCCGCGCAGAGCGCAGCCAACGCCGGGCCCTGAGTGTTCATTGTTGTTATTGTCCCTTGAGGCCGGATTCGCGAATGACCGCGCCCCACTTGTCCATCTCGGATTTGAGATAGGCCGCAAACGCCTCCGGCGACTGCTGCTCGGGCGGCGGAATCTCCAGGCCCTGGTCGGCGATGCGCTTGGCCACCGCGGGATCCGCCATCGCGGCTCGGAACGCCGCGTTGAGCTTGGCGACGACCTCCTTCGGCGTGCCCCTCGGCGCATAGGCGCCGAGCCAGTTGATCACCTCGACGCCCGGCACGCCGGCCTCTGCGACGGTCGGCACGTCCGGCGCCGCGAACCAGCGCTTCTTGGCCGTCACCGCATAGGCCTTGATGTTGCCGGCCTTGACCTGCGACAGCGAATTCGCCGCGAGGTCGCACATGGTGTCCACGTTGCCGGCGACGATGTCCTGCAGCGCGGGCGCGCCGCCGCGATACGGCACCAGCGTGGTCTTCGTGCCCGTGACCTTGCCGAGATAGTAGGAGCACACCGCGGAGCTGCCGCCCGCACCGACCGACGCGGCCGTCACCTTGCCGTCGCCCGCCTTCATGTAGGCCACGAGCTCTTTCATGTCCTTCGGCGGCAGATCTTTTCGGGCGATGAACCAGTGCGGCACGCTCGGTAAGAGCGCCACCGTCTCGAAGTCCTTGCCGAGGTCGTAGGGCGGCGAGAACACGAAGGCGTTGACGACGTGGGTGCCCCAGGTGCCGACGCTGATGGTGTAGCCGTCGGGGTCGGCGCGCGCGACGCGGCCGATGCCGGTGACGCCGCCCGCGCCCCCCATGTTCTCGACGAGAATGGGCTGGCCCAGCGTTCCGCGCATCGCGTCCGTCATGGTGCGAACCATGGTGTCGACCGCGCCGCCGGCCGCCAGCGGGATCACCACCGTGACCGGTTTCGACGGAAAGCCCTGCGCCTGCGCGCCCACAACCGACGCCAGCATGACGCAACCGGCGAGCAACGTCCGTTTCATATTCATCCTCGTTTCCTTCCTCGCGGCATGAATGCCGCTGTTATTGTCCCTTCAGGTTGGCGGCCTTGATGATCGGCCACCACTTCTCCGCCTCGGCTTTCTGGAATGTGCGCAACGCCTCCGGCGTCTGCTGATCACGCATCGGCTTCTCGATCCCAAGCTCGCCGAACCGCCGCGTCACCGTCGGATCGCCAAGCGTCTCCATCATCACGGCGTTGAGCCTGGCGATGACGTCCTTCGGCGTGCCCTTCGGCGCCCAGGCGCCGTACCACAGCGACACGACGAAGCCGGGCATGCCGGCCTCGTCGGCGGTCGGAATGTCGAACGCTGCGGTGACGCGCCGCTTGGAGGTCAGCGCATAGGCCTTGATCGCACCGGCCTTGACCTGCGCGTAGAAGTTCGAGGCCGGCTCCATCTGCAGATCGATCTGGCCTGCGACGAGATCCTGCAGCGCCGGACCGTTGCCGCGATAGGGCACGAACTGGAACGTGGTGCCGGTCTCCTTCTGGAAGGCGAGCCCGGTGAGATGGCCGGTGCCGCCCACGCCGGGAATGCCGACCGAAGCCTTGTCCGGATGGGCCTTGAGCCAGGCGATCAGCTCCTTGAGGTTTCCGGGCTCCATGGCTTTCTTGCCGACGATCATCATCGGCTCGCTGCCGATCATGATGATCGGCTCGAGATCGGTGAGCAGATCGAACTGCAGCGGATAAAGACCGCCGGTTAGCAGATTGGTGGTCGAGGTGCCGACCTGGATGGTGTAGCCGTCGGCCGGGGCGCGCACCGCGCGGCCGACGCCGATGGTGCCGGCCGCGCCCGCCACGTTCTCGATAACGATCGGCTGGTCGAGCGCAAGCCGCATGCGCTCGGCGAGAAAGCGCGTCAGCACATCGGTCGCACCGCCCGCCGGGAACGGCACGATGATGGTCACCGGACGCGTCGGATAGCTTTGCGCAGTGGCGGTGGCGCACGCTAGAACCGAGAGAATGAAAGCAATGAGCAAGCGGATCATCATCGCCCCCTCATTGCATCTTGATGCCGGCGGCCTTGATCACCGGCCACCAGGTGGCGATGTCGGCCTTCTGCTGCGCGATGAGCGCCTCCGCGGTCTGCTGCTCACGCGGCGGGATCTCCATGCCGAGCCCGGTGAGCCGGCCGCGCACGTCGGCATCGGCGAGCGCGTCCTGCACCGCGGCCTGAAGCTTCTTCACGATCGGCGCCGGCATGCCGGGCGGCGCCCAGAAGCCGTACCACAGCGACATGTGCAGCCCGGGCGCGCCGGCCTCGTCAACGGTCGGCACGTCCGGCACGGTCTCGGAGCGCTTCGGCGCCGCAATCGCGAACGCCTTGATGGCGCCGCCCTTCACATGAGCGGACGAGGTCTGCACCTGATCGACCATCAGATCGATCTGTCCCGCGACGAGATCGACCATGGCCGGACCCGAGCCGCGATAGGGCACGTAGTTCATGGTGCCGCCCGCAATCTTGGCGAGCTGCAGCGCGAGCAGATGCGGGCCGGTGCCGATACCGGGATGACCCATGTTGACCTTGCCGGGATTGGCTTTCACGTAAGCCATGAACTCGCGAAGATTGTTCGCGGGCAGGCCCTTCTGGCCGACAATGAGATACGGGTTGCTGGGCAAGAGCGAGATCGGCGTGAAGCCGGTCACGAGATCATAGGGCAGGTCGTACACCGCGCCGTTGGTGGCGAAGGTGCCGAAGTGGCCGCAGATCAGCGTGTAGCCGTCCGGCGGTGCGCGATGCAGGCGCGTGGTGCCGACCGTGCCGCTCGCGCCCGACACATACTCGACGATCAGCGGCTGGCCGAGCGAGGCGCGCATGCGCTCGCCGAGATTGCGGATGATGGCGTCGGTTGGCCCGCCGGCCGGGAACGGCACGATCACGGTGATCGGCTTGTTCGGATAGTCGTCGGCCAGCGCCGGCGCACTTGCCAAGATCAAGACGCCCGCTGTCAGCAGCGCGCCTCGCACAGAACTTCGCATGTCACTTCCCCCAAAGCCGCCCCCCGGCGGCTTTCTTTTGCAGTCTTAAGGTTTCACATTCGCCGCCTTGATCACCGGCCACCATTTTTGGACTTCGGCCTTCTGATGCGCACGCAGCGCCTCCGGCGTGCGCTGCGCCGGTGCCGGCGGCTCCAGCCCGAGCTCTGCATAACGTTTCTGTACCGCCGGATCGTCGAGCGCCGCGCGGATCGCCTCGTTGAGCTTTGCGACAATCTCCTTCGGCGTGCCCTTGGGCACCCACATCCCCGACCACAGCGACACATGGAATCCCGGCAGGCCGGCCTCGTCGACACTCGGCACATCGGGCAATGCGGCCAGCCGCTTGGTGTCGGTCACCGCATAGGCGCGGATCGTCTTGGCCTGCACCTGCGGCAGCGAGTTCGACGCCTGATCGACGATGATGTCGATCTGGCCGGCGACAAGGTCCTGCAGCGCCGGTCCGGTGCCGCGATAGGGCACGTAGCTCGCGTTCGTTCCAATCAGGTTCTGCAGGAACACGCCGCTGAAATGCGCGCCGGAGCCCACGCCTGCGGTGCCGAACGTGGCCTTGGGGTTGGCCTTCACCCAACCGATCAGCTCCTGGAAGGTCGTTGCCGGGATGGCGTTCTTGCTCACCACCAGCATCGGATTGGCGCCGAGCAGCGTCACCGGGTCGAGATCGTCGACCAGATCGAACGGCAGCGGATAGATCGCGCCGTTCACCACATGGGTGCCGAGATGGCCGAAGCTCAGCGTATAGCCGTCAGCCGGCGAGCGCACCGCGCGCGTGACGCCGATAGTGCCGGCCGCGCCGGTGACGTTCTCGATCACCACGGTTTCCTTCAGCGTCGTGCGCATCTTGTCGCCGAGCGTGCGCGCCAGCACGTCGCTCGGCCCGCCCGCCGCGAACGGCACGATGATGGTGATGGGCTTCGACGGATAAGTCTCGGCCCGTGCGGGCGCCGCAAGGCAGGCGAGCAGGGCTGCGATCGAAGCAAGCGTTCTCACGTTTTCCATGATTGTCATTGCTCTGGCTTGATCCCGGCCGCCTTGATGATCGGATGCCACTTCTCGATCTCGGCCTTGTGGTAGGCGTAGAGCGCCTCCGGAGTCTGCTGATCGGGCGGCGGAATGTCCTGGCCAAGTTCAATGAGCCGCTTCTGCACGGCCGGATCGGCCAGCGCCTCGCGCACTGCTCCGTTCATCCGCATCACGATGTCCTTCGGCGTGCCCTTCGGCAGCCACAGCGCATGCCAGACCGCGATGTAGAAATTCGGCAGCCCGGCCTCGTCGACGGTCGGGATGCTCGGCTCCGAGGCCAGCCGCGTCTTCGCCGTCACCGCGAAGGCCTTCACATTGCCGTTGCGCACCTGTGGCAGCGCGCTCGCCGCCTGATCGAACATCAGATCGAGATTGCCGGCGACCACGTCCTGCAGCGCCGGCCCCGTGCCGCGATAGGGCACGAAGGTGAACTTCGTGCCGGTCACGCTCTGGAAGTAGACGCCGCTGACATGCGACGCCGCGCCCGCTCCCGCGGTGCCGGCCGAGATCTTGTCCTGGTTGGCCTTCACCCAGGCGATCAGCTCCTGCAGGTCCTTCGCAGGGGCGGCCTTCTTGGCGACGAGCAGCTGCGGGTTCGAGGCAATCAGCGAGATCGGCTCGAAGTCGTTGAGCAGGTCGAAGGTCAGCGGATAGATCGCGCCGTTGACCACGTGCGTGCTCCAGTGGCCGATCAGCACCGTGTAGCCGTCGGGCGCGGCGCGCACCACGCGCCCGGTGCCGATGGTGCCGGCCGCGCCGGTGGTGTTCTCGACCACCACGGTCTGGCCGAGGCTCTGGCGCAGCCGGTCGGCAAAGATGCGCGCGATGGTGTCGGTCGGCCCGCCGGCCGCGAACGGCACCACCAGCGTGACCGGCCGCGACGGAAAGCTCTGCGCCTGCACGGCGCCCATCGCGCCCAACACAATCCCGCCGATCGCCAGCAGGGCCCGAAACAATTTCATGTCATGTCCCCTGCTATGCGGCGAAATCTCACTCGCCCTTGATCCCGGCCGCCTTGATGATCGGCCACCATTTCTCGATCTCGGCTTTTTGATATGCCGCAAGCCCTTCGGGCTTCTGCTGCCCGGGCGACGCCACATCGAGGCCGAGCTCGGCAAAGCGCGCCTTCACGGCCGGATCGGCCAGCACCTTGGTCATCGCGCTGTTCAGCGTCGCAATCACGTCCTTCGGCGTGCCCTTGGGCGCGAAGAAACCGAACCATCCCGACATATAAAGTCCCGGCACGCCCGTCTCATCGGAGGTCGGAATGTCTGGCATCGAGGCCGAGCGCTGCGGCGAGAGGTTCGCGATCGCCTTGATGGCGTTGCCGCGGATTTGCGGGAGCGTCACCGCGCCCTGCGCCACCAGCAGATCGACCTGGCCCGACACAAGGTCGGTCATCGCCGGGCCCGCGCCGCGATAGGGAATGAAGGTGAGCTTGGTGTTGGTCAGCTGCTGCAGCAGCAGACCGGAGATATTGGCGGCAGCGTTCTGGTTGACGAACTTGGCGTCGCCCGGATGCGCCTTCATCCAGGCCACCAGCTCGTTCAGCCGGTTGGCCTCGAGGTTCTTCCTGCCGACCAGCAATTGCGGGTTGATCGAGATCAGCCCGATCGGCTCGAAGTCGGTCTGCAGGTCGTAGTTGAGATTGTAGATGATGCTGCCGACATGGGTGTCCCACTGGCCGATGTCGATGGTGTAGCCGTCGGGCGCCGCGCGCGCGACGCGGCCGACCGCGATGCTGCCGCCGGCGCCGCCGACGTTCTCGATCACGACCGGCTGGCCGAGGATGGGCCGCATCTTCTCGGCCATGATACGCGCCGCCACATCGGTCGAGCCGCCCGGCGGGAACGGCACCACCAGCGTGATCTGCCGGGACGGAAAGCCTTGCGCATGCGCCGCGACGGTGCCCGCGAGCAGCACAGCGGCGATTCCCAGAACAAGCTTCCTCACCTTGTCCCTCCCAGATTTGTTTTTTGTGTTTTTGTCACGGCGCCTTCGTCCGGGCGCCTTCAGCTCAGCTCCTCATGCGGTGAATATCCGCGCAGCCCGGCCCTCGCCGGAAGTTACTGGCCCACCTTGATGCCCTGCGCCTTGATCACCGGCCACCACTTCTCGGTCTCTTCCCGCTGGAATTTGGCGAGACCCTCCGGGGTCATCATTGAGGCCGGGAAGAACTCCTGGCCCGCCTTGACCAGACGCTCATGGGTCGCCGGATCGTTGACCGCCTTCTGCAGCGCATCGTTGAGTCTCGCGATCACCGGCTTCGGCGTGCCCTTCGGCACCCACAGCGCGTGCCAGAAATAGAAATACATGCCCGGCTGCCCGGCCTCGTCCACGGTCGGAATGTCCGGCAGCACCGGCGAACGGTCCTTGCCGGCCAGCACATAACCCTTGACCAGCCCGTTCTTGACATTCTGGCCCGAGGTCGCGGGCGTATCGATGATCATGTCGACCTGGCCGCCGATCAGATCCTTCTGCGACTCGCCGGCGCTGCGATAGGGAATGAACTCGAACTTGGCCTGGATGGCGTTCTGGAAGAACGCCCCGAACACGTGACTTGGACTGCCGATCCCCGAGGTGCCGACCGAGACCTTGCCGGGATTCGCCTTCAGCCAGGCGACCAGCTCCTTGTAGTCCTTCGGCGGCAGGTCCTTGCGGCCGACGATCAGCGACGGCTGCGTCGCAATGAGCCCGACCGGCTCGAGGTCCTTCAGCAGGTCGATCGGCAGGTTGTGCACCACGCCGGCCGCCACGTTGGTGCCCCACTGGCCGATCTGCATCGTGTAGCCGTCGGGCGCGGAGCGCGCGACGCGGATCACGCCGGTGGCGCCGCCTGCGCCCGGCGTGTTCTCGACCACCACGGTCTGGCCGAGCGGGCCCCGCATGCCTTCGGCGACGATCCGCGCGACGGTGTCGGTCGAGCCGCCGGTGGCCAGCGGAACCACCATGGTGACGTAACGGGAGGGGAAATCCTCGGCGCGAGCCGACGAAATGGACAAGACCGCCGCGAGCGCGCAGCAGGCAACGCCTTTTAACATTTCACTTCCTCCCGTGTGTTTTGTAGGAGAGTAACACTATGGCTTCGCCCGGGCCTAGGCGGTTTGTGCCGCACCTGGCCCGTTCATCCACCTAAGTCCGCCGGGATTTGGTTTGACGATACACGACGACGATTCGCGTCCCGAAGGGCCGCGAACGCAGGACACGCGCTTTGCGCCTCCGCGCTCCATCGAAACCCGCGCCTCCTGGATCGTGGCGAGCCTTTCGCTGGTCATGCTGGGCTTGTCGTTCGGCGGCCCGTGGATCACGGCGGTGGGGCTGAAGCAGATCGCCTCCGACACCGGCGGCGCGCGGCAGGTGCCGTCGCTCGCGGTGTCGCTGGCGCTGTTCGGCGTCGGCGTCGGCGGCCTGCTGATGGGCCGGCTCGCCAACAGCTACGGCGTCCGCCTCACCGTGATCACCGGCTCGGTGATGATCGCGATCGGGCTGTTCATCTCCTCGCTCGGCGAGCCCTGGCAGCTCTATGTCGGCCACGGCCTGTTCATGGGGCTGCTCGGCAATGCCGGGCTCAACGCGCCGCTGTTCATCTACGTGAGCCGCTGGTTCGACCGGCGGCGCGGCTCGGCGCTGGCGCTGATATCGAGCGGCGGATACTTGGCGGGCTTCATCTGGCCGACCGTGTTCGAACGCGCCATCGCGAATTTCGGCTGGAAGTCGACCATGGTCGGCTTCGCGGTGCTGCAGCTTGTCGTCATCGTGCCGCTCGCCATCATCTTCCTGCGTTCGCCGCCGGAGGTGCCACGCACGCACGAGACCCACAGCAGCGGCGGCGCGCGGTCGACGGTGCTCGGCTGGCATCCCAATGTGGCGTTCGTCATGATCGCCTTTGCGGGCTTTCTCTGCTGCGTCACCATGTCGATGCCGCAGCAGCACCTCGTGGCGTTCTGCAGCGACCTCGGCATCTCGAGCACGCTCGGCGCCACGATGCTGTCGGTGCTGCTCGGCATGGGCTTCTTCAGCCGCCAGGGCTGGGGCTGGCTGTCCGACCGCACCGGCGGACTGATCACCGCATTCTTCAGCTCGATCCTGCAGTGCGCGGCGATGAGCGGCTTCCTTTTCACGCAGGACACCGCGGGCCTGTTCACGGTCGCAACCGCCTTCGGGCTCGGCTTCAGCGCGCTGATACCGGCTTACGTGCTGACCATCCGCGACCTCTATCCCGAAAGCGAGGCGCATTGGCGGGTGCCGGTGGTGTTGCTGATGACCGGCACCGGCATGGGCACCGGCGGCTGGCTCGCCGGTTATCTCTACGACATCTATGGTTATTACATCCCGGCCTTTGCGACGGGCGTTGCCTTCAACATCGTCAACATTGCGATCCTGTTCATTCTGCTCGTACGCCAGCGCTCCATGATGACGCCGCTCCGCGCCTATTGATTTTCCGCGCGCGGCAACCTTCATCACCAAGATGTGTTGCCGTGCGATGTCTTTTCGTCGGCAAAGCAAGGCACATTGCTTGGGGTAAGGAATCCAACATGAATAAAGCACTTGCCGCTGTTGTTATTTCCCTCGCGCTATCCTCCGCATCCCACGCACAGACCTTCAAATCCTCCGCCGGCGACATCAAGGTCGAGACCGTGGCCGGCGGCCTCGTGCATCCCTGGGCGCTGGCCTTCCTGCCCGACGGCCGCATGCTGGTGACCGAGCGGCCGGGCCGCATGCGCATCGTCACGCCGGACGGCAGGCTGTCGCCGCCGCTCGGCAACGTCCCCAAGGTGTTCGCGGTGAGTCAGGGCGGCCTGCTCGACGTGGTGGCCGACCGCAGCTTCGCCGACAACAAGACGATTTATTTCTGCTACGCCGAGCCGTCGAGCGGCGGCGGCCGCACGGCGCTCGCCCGCGCTACGCTTGGCGAGGGCGCACTCGACGACGTCAAAGTGATCTTCCAGCAGCAGGGCCCGGTCTCGGGCGGCAACCACTTCGGCTGCCGCATCGCGCAAGGCTCCGACGGCAATCTGTTCGTCACCACCGGCGAACACTTCACCGACCGCGACGAGGCGCAGAAGCTGACAAGCCATCTCGGCAAGGTCATCCGCATCGCGCCGGACGGCTCGACGCCCAAGGACAATCCGTTCGTCGGCCGCAGCGATGCGCTGCCCGAGATCTGGTCCTATGGCCATCGCAACGCGCAGGGCGCCGCGATCCATCCGCAGAGCGGCAAGCTCTGGGAGCTGGAGCACGGCGCCAAGGGCGGCGACGAGATCAACATCCCGCAAGCCGGCAAGAACTACGGCTGGCCGGTGATCAGCCACGGCGTCAACTACGACGGCTCGCCGGTCGGCAGCGGCAAGTCGTCGATGCCCGGCATGGAGCAACCGATCAAATATTGGGTGCCGTCGATCGCGCCGTCCGGCATGGCATTCTACACCGGCGATCTGTTTCCAAGCTGGAAGGGCAGCCTGTTCGTCGGCGCACTGAAAGACCAGATGCTGGTGCGGCTGACGCTCGACGGCGACAAGGTGACGGGCGAGGAGCGGCTGCTTCAAGGCATCCGCGAGCGCATCCGCGACGTGCGCATGGGGCCGGATGGTGCGCTCTATCTGGTCACCGACAATAATGCCGGACGTGTGTTGAAAGTCGTGCCGAAGTAGTCGGCCTTCAAGCCGTCGGATTATCGCATCTGGCTTGCCGCTGCGATTTGGTCCCCTCGCCCCGCGAAGCGGGGAGAGGGTCCCGAGCGAATGCGAGGGGGGAGAGGGGTGCTGCAGTTAGAAGAGCCCTCTCCCGGCTCGCATACGCTCGCCACCCTCTCCCGCAAGCGGGAGAGGGTGCAAGAACCGCACCAGCCGGGGCACACTTCGAAACCGGCTCACGCCGCGCTGGCGCTGGCCGCGATGCCGTCGAGCGCCCTCACCGCATCGTCCGGCAGCTTCAGCTCCGCCGCGGCGAGGTTCTCCTTGAGATGCGCCACCGACGAGGTGCCGGGGATCAACAGGATGTTGGGCGCGCGGCGCAGGAGCCAGGCGAGCGCGACCTGCATCGGCGTGGCGCCGAGGCGCCTGGCGACATCGGACAAGGTGGACGACTGCAGCGGCGTGAAGCCGCCGAGCGGGAAGAACGGCACATAGGCGATGCCGTCGCGGGCGAGATCGTCGATCAGCGCATCGTCGGCGCGATGCGCGACGTTGTAGAAATTCTGCACGCAAACGATCTCGCAGATCTTGCGCGCGTCCGCGATCTGCTTCGGTGTGACGTTGCTCAATCCGATGTGGCGGACGAGGCCTTTGCGCTGCAGTTCGGCCAGCGCCGTGAGCTGCGGCTCGAGCGGGCCTTCGGCCGGTCCATGGATGCCGTACATGCTGCGCAGGTTGACGGCGTCGAGCACATCGAGCTGGAGATTGCGGAGATTGTCGTGCACCTGCTGGATCAGTTCATCCGGCGAGAAGGCGGGAATCCAGGACGCGTCGTCGCCGCGCCGCGCGCCGATCTTGGTGACCAGGACGAGATCGCGCGGATAAGGATGCAGCGCCTCGCGAATGAGCCGGTTGGTGACATGCGGGCCGTAGTAGTCGCAGGTATCGATGTGGTTCACGCCGCTCTCGACTGCGGTGCGGAGCACGGCGCGCGCCGCATCGGGATCCTTCGGCGGGCCGAACACATGAGGACCGGCGAGCTGCATGGCGCCGTAGCCGAGCCGCTTCACGGTGCGGGTGCCGAGCACGAAAGTGCCGGATTGGTCGATCTTGGACATGACAATTCTCCATTCGCGTCAGCCCGAAACTAGACATTGGCGGCTCGTGCGATAATCCGGCATAATCGGAACAGGCTGTGCGGAGAATCGAACAATGAAGGCGGACCTCAGCGATTTGAACGCGTTCGTGGCGGTGGCCCGCGCCAAGGGCTTCCGCGACGGCGCGCGCCTGAGCGGCGCGAGCGCCTCGGGGTTGAGCGAGGCGATCCGGCGGCTCGAGGCGCAGCTCGGCGTGAGATTGCTCAATCGTACGACGCGCAGCGTCGCGCCGACCGAAGCCGGCCGGCGCCTGCTCGACCGGCTCGGGCCGGCATTGACCGAAGTCGAATCCGCGCTCGACACGGTGAACGGCTTCCGCGACCGGCCGGCCGGCACGCTGAAGCTCAACGTGCCGGTCAGCGCGGCGCGGCTCACGCTGCCCGCGATCGTGCCGCGCTTCCTCGCCGCCTATCCGGAGATCCGGATGGAGGTGATCGCCGACGACAGCTTCGTCGACGTGCTGGCATCGGGCGCCGATGCCGGCATCCGCTACGACGAAGCGCTGGAGCAGGACATGATCGCGGTGCCGATCGGTCCCCGCGTGCAGCGCTTCGCGACCGCAGCCGCGCCCGCCTATCTCGACCATCACGGCCGGCCCAAGCATCCACGGGAGCTGCTCGATCACGCCTGCATCCGCGGCCGCTTCAGCAGCGGCGCGATGCCGCCCTGGGAGTTCGAGCGGGGCGGCGAGCTGGTGCGGATCCAGCCCACCGGGCCGTTGCTCGTGGGCATCGGCGGCGCGGCCGATCTCGCCGTCGAGGCCGGGATCGCCGGCACCGGCATCGTGCATGTGTTCGAGGACTGGCTGCGCCCGCTGCTCGACAGCGGCAAGCTCGAGCCGGTGCTCGAGCCGTGGTGGCAACGCTTCTCCGGCCCGTTCCTTTATTATCCCGGACGGCGTCTGGTGCCCGCCCCGCTGCGGGCATTCATCGATTTCATCAAGGCCGACGCGACCGTCGTGAAACGCAACGTATCTAAGAGGCGCTGACGTCTCACTGCATTCTGATTGTCAGAAAACAACTTTCGTTCGCTGCTCGACGAAAAGCTACTGCTTGACGCAACCAGCATTTAAGCGAACGGGTTTCGCGGCTCCTCGGGTGCTTGTGAAAGCAGAAATCGCTTCCAGAATTCCACGCAGCTAGACGTAAGCTCGAACAGATCGCGCTTGTCGCCCATCGCGATAATGAATAGGCGGTTTTTCTTTTCGAAAGGGTCGTATTCACGTGCAATCGAAAAATTACCGTCCACACTGGGTTTGTGATGCAAGACTAGGTGCTTGGATCGATTGCAGATATCGCGGCAAAGACGCATTGAATAGTCTGCATTTATTAGGGCGTCCATTTCTGGCTGCGAGAGGACATCGCTCTGGATGAACCAATCCCTCAGAGCATAGCAGTTCAAGAAAAATGCGAGATAAAAATCCAAGCGCTCCTGGTCAGACTCGTCTGTTCCAAATTCTTCTAGTCGTTTTGACCAGCGAATCAGCCGATCGAACTGACTGCGCCATGAAAGGATATTTTCTGCACTCCAACGCAATCCCATGGGCGTATCGTTGATCCTTTTCATCCTCGGCGTAACCGCCACAAGTCTACCAAGTTAGCCAACGAAATGCCGAGATAGCCAGAGTGACAGCCTAATCTCAAGCTGAAACGACGAGCCCGTCCATCGGCTTGAGCGCAGCGCTACCCGGAAACACCGCCTCGGCCAGCACCCGCTCGTCGACGCGCAGGTGATCGCGCAGCAAGCCCTTCAGCACCGCGCGAAGATCGGTGGTCGGCTTCAGGTCGCGGTTCTCGTAGAGGCTCGCCTCCCTCACGCCCGGCCAGTCGGCGACCACGCGGCCGCCCTTCAGCGCGCCGCCGACCAGCAGCGCCACCGTGCCGGTGCCGTGATCGGTGCCGTCGGTGCCGTTGATGCGCGCGGTGCGGCCGAACTCGGTGACGATGGCGACGACAGTCTCGCGCCAGGCGTCGCCCATATTGGTTTCCATCGCCGAGATCGCGCCGTCGAGACCGCCGAGCAGGTTGGCCAGAAGCCCGCTGGCCGCGCCTTCGTTGATGTGCGTGTCCCAGCCGTTGAAGGCGAGCGCGCCGATGCGCGGGCCGTCGGGGTGCGCCAGATATTTCGCCGCGGTGCCGGCGGCTTCGGCGAAATAGGCACGCGCGGCTTCGATGCCTCGCCGCTGCGGCGGCTTGGCTTCGCCCGGCTTGCCCTCCATCGCGTCGGCGCGGGTGAGCGTGATCAGCCCCAGGCGGCCTTCGAGCGCGCGGGCGAGCGCCGGGTCGGTGTGATTGTAGAGATCGAGCAGCCGCAGCACCGTGTCGTCGGTGATCTGCTTCAGCGCATGCGGCGGCACCCATGACATCACCGGCGCCGTGCCGCGCACCACGAGCGGCGTCACCGGCCCGACCGCGAAGGCCTTGTTGTCGCCGACGCGGTGCTCCGGCGCGAGCGACGTGAGCGCGCGGTTGAGCCAGCCGGAAGGCACCGAGCCGGGCCGGTCGAGCCCGCTCTCCAGCACGTCCTGGCCATCGAAATGCGAGCGCTCGCGATAGGGCGTCGCCGCCGCGTGCACGATGGTCGCCTGCCCGGCCTTGTAGAGCCGATAGAGATTGGGCATCGCCGGATTGAGCGCGAAGAAGCCGTCGAGCGGCAGTGCCGCGGGCTTGCCGTCGAGCGTCAGCGCCTTGTCGCCGCGCAGCCTGATCCAGTCCGGATCGCCGACGGGAGCCGCCACTGCGAGCCCGTCGAGCGCGCCGCGCAGCACGATCGTCAGCATCCGCGGATCGCGGCCTTCGGCGCGGGCGAGCTTCGGCCAATGCGCCCAGGCGAACAGCACACCGGCACCCAGCATCAGTTCGCGGCGGGACGGTGCGTGAAGCAATGCCATGGTCACCTCCGCTGGAATTCCGACGACATCAAGAGCAGCGCGAACGCCTGCGTCTTGCTTTCGGCGCGCTTGATCTGCTCGCGGGTCTCGGTCGAGGCGAGCGGGCCGAGCGCCTCGTCCACCATGGTGTGCGGATCGAGCCGGTCGGAGAGCCGCGCCGCAATGTTGCTGGCGATATCGAGCCGCGTCGGCAGCCCGTCGAGCCAGGCCGCCTCCTCGTCGGAGAAGCCCTGCGGCGACGGCGGCCGCCACAGCGGCTGGCCGAGCAGCGCATGGCCCCGCACCATGCGCTCGGCATTGGGCTCCTTCGCGCCGCCGATGCGCAGCGCCGACATCAGCCAGTCATCCGGCCGCTTCAGCTTGCTGCGGCGCGCGTCCCAGGCCTCGTCGGATTTCACCAGCGCCACCGTCACGGCCTTGAGGTCGCCGTCGGTGTCGCGGAACACCTTCGCGAGCCGCTCGACCAGCACGGGCGGCGGCTGGTCGGCGACGAAGTGCCTGGCGAGCTTCTGCGCCACGTGCGTCGCGGTCGCGGGATGCCGCGCCAGATCGGCGAGCACCGCGCGGCCCTGGGCGATGCCCTCCTCTGCGTAGCTCTTGCCGAGCACGGTCTGCGCGCCCGGCTCGTGCATGCGCTTGACGAACATGAACTCGCCGCCGTGATCGGGATTGCTGGTCGCGCTCAGCGTCCAGCCGGTCAGCACATTGGCGAAGGCGGTGACGTCGGCTTGCGTGTAGCCGCTGCGCACGCCGAGCGTATGCAATTCGAGAATCTCGCGCGCGAGATTCTCGTTGAGCCCGCGTGTGCGGTTGATGCCGGCCACGGAATTGGGCCCGATCGAATTCCAGTTGTCGAGATAGAACAGCATCGCCGGATGGCCATCGGCGGCCTGCAGCAGGTCGCCGAAGCGGCCGAGCACATGCGGCCGGATCGCCTCGCGCTCATAGGCGCCGCCCATGCTGGTGATCTTGTCGACCGAGACGCAGAAATGATTGGACCAGAACCACACCAGCCGCTCGACGAAGCCGATCTCGGCGTTGAGCCCGGCATCGATCCGCGCCTTGGCCTCGGCGAGCACGATCTGCCGCCCGACATTCTTGGCTGGGTCCTCCTCGGCCTCGGCAGCAGCCATCGGCTTGTCATCGGCCGGCATTCCCGCGCTGGCGCGCTGGCGCTCGACCTCGCGCTTGGCAACAGTGAGGCGGGCCTGCCGCTCGGCGCGATAGTCGAACAGGGCGCGCGAGGCTTCGGCGCTGCCCATCAGTCCGGTGCCGGCGATGCGGCCCGCGTCGGGCTTGTCGAGCTCGGCGAGCAGCGCACCGCGCGGATCGGACGCAAGCGCTGCGATCTGGCCCGCGCGCGGGCCAAGCCCAAAGCGGTGCAGCGCCAGCGCAGCGGTGGCTTTCGGATCGAGCGCCATGGACGTATCCCGGCGTCAAAGCGGTCGCCCAAATCGCCTTGCGCGCAGCGAAATTAGCACAAGAAGGGTGGTGCCGCATCGCGGGAATTCCCGGACACGATGCGGTTCCCTAAGCCCAATCCCATCCCAGTCATTCCGGGGCGCGCCGAAGGCGCGAACCCGGAATCCAGACGAGAATTCGGTGCCTTGTGCTGGATTCCGGGTTCGCTCGCTAACGCTCGCGCCCCGGAATGACGGCGGGGACTACTAGCCTTTCTTCGGCACCAGCAGCTTCTTCTCCAGCATCACATGGATGCCCTTGGCGCCGTTGACCACCTGCGTCACCCGCAGGTCGGCGGCGAGGCTGCACAGCGTGTAGGCATCCTCGCGCGAGATACCGGTCCGCTCGCAGATCAGGTTGATCATGTTGCGCAGCGCGATCACCACGCAGTCGTCGAGATCGGGATCGAACGCCATGGTCATGACATGCATCGGCGTCTCGGCCATCGGCCATTCCAGCGTCATGTCAGGACGCACGATCAGCTCGAAGGTGCCGGTGAGCCCGGTTTCGATCGCCGTGATGCAGACCTCGCCGTCGCCCTGCACGCCGTGGCCGTCGCCGCAGGAGAACAGCGCGCCGTCGGTGTGGTTCGGCAGGAACAGCGTGGTGCCGGCGACCAGCTCCTTGTTGTCGAGGTTGCCGCCGTTCCTTCGTGGGGGCGGCGAGTTCACCGGACCCCAGTTGGCGGGCGGCGCCACCGCCATGATGCCGAAGAACGGCTTGAGCTCGAGATCGAGGCCCCAGGGGAGCTTCCCGATCATCCGCTTCTTGTCGAGCGGGATGTGGATCATCCGCATGGTCTTGAAGTCGTCGGGCAGCGCGCCCGCGAGCGGACGGATGGTGTTGTAGCCCCAGTCCTGGTGCAGCTCGATCGCCTTGATGCGCACCTCGAGCACCTGGCCCGCTTTTGCGCCGCGCACCGCCACCGGTCCGGTGAGGATGTGCGGGCCGCCGAGCCGCGGCTGCACCTTCTGATGGATCGCGGCGAGCTCCGGCGGCACGGTGAGGCCCGTCTCCGGCTTCGGCAGATGGTTGAGCACGCCCGACACCGAGGTGATGGTGACGGTGTCGCCGGAGTCGACGGTGATCAGCGGCTTGAGGTTGGCGTCGAAAAAGCCCCAATGCACGGTCTCGGGCGAAGCGTCCAGTTTGTGCGTAGCCATTATCGAAATTCCTCAATCTTTCTTCATGATGACAGTGCTGTCGATCTGCTCGATCAGATCGAGATCGATGAGAACGGCCGCGCCCTTCTTCTCCGGGTCCTTCGACTGCTCCTCGTGATTGGTCAGGCCCCAGGCCTTCTCCCAGTCCGGCCCGCTGCTGACGATGCGCGCCTTGCCGTGAAAGCGGATGCAGCCCGCGCGATACGGATTCTCCTTCCGCGCCGGATTGCGGTAGTAGACCGTGACGAACGGATTTTCCGCGATGCGCTTGGGCGAGCTGCGGTGGCTGCGCTCCCAGTAGCACAGCATGTCATCGGAAAAGACCGCGACGCTGCCCTTCGGGCTGATCTGCGGCCGGCCCTCTTTCGACGCGGTGCCGATCAGGCACGGCGTGCCGTCCTCCAGCGCCTTGTCGAGCAATTCTTTCATCAGCGGAGTCATCTTGATCATGCGGTCCCATCCCGTGTTGCGGGCGCATGATCACATTCGCGCGCGGCATTAGGCAATCGGGTCTTAACGCTGGGCTTACCCTCACTTAAAGATGCACTGCGCTCGTGCCACGTCCGCCTCTTCTTTCAGCATCCTGAATCGTTGAATATCCCGCCATGATCGACCGGCTCGCCGTTTCCGGCTATCGCTCGCTGCGCGACATCAGGCTCGCGCTCGGCCGGCTGACGGTCGTCACCGGCCCGAACGGCAGCGGCAAGTCGAGCCTCTACCGCTCGCTGCGGCTGCTTGCCGACGTGGCCCAGGGCCGGGTCGTGCAGTCGCTCGCCGCCGAAGGCGGTTTGCAGTCGACGCTCTGGGCCGGCCCGGAGCAGTTCTCCCGCGGCATGAAGTCCGGCGCACAGCCCATCCAGGGCACGGTGCGCAAGAATACCATCGCGCTGAAGCTCGGCTTCTCCGACGAGCATTACGGCTATTCGATCGATCTCGGCCTGCCGATCCCGACGTCCGCGCTGTTCGCCCACGACCCCGACATCAAGGTCGAGTGCCTGTGGACCGGCGAGACCATCCGGCGCAACAACGTGTTCGCCGAGCGCCGCGGCCCGCTGGTGCGCATCCGCGACGACAGCGGCGCCTGGCGCGACGTCATCACCAAGCTGCATCCCTTCGACAGCATGATGACGCACGGCGCCGATCCGCGCGACGCGCTGGAACTGCTGGTGATGCGCGACCGCATGCGCGAGTGGCGGTTCTACGATCACCTGCGCACCGACCGCGACGCGCCGGCGCGGCGGCCGCAGGTCGGCACCTATACGCCGGTGCTGAGCGGCGACGGCGCCGACGTGGCGTCTGCGGTGCGCACCATCGAGTCGATCGGCGATGACGCGGCGTTGGAGGCAGCGGTGTCCGACGCATTTCCGGGCTCGCGGATCAGCATTACGAACAATGACGGCTATTACGAGCTCACCGTCCACCAGCATGGACTTCTCCGCCCGCTCAAGGCCGCGGAGCTGTCCGACGGTACGCTGCGCTATCTGCTCCTGATCGCGGCGCTGCTGTCGCCGCGGCCGCCGCCGCTGATGGTGCTGAACGAGCCGGAGACGAGCCTGCATGCCGACCTGCTGCCGCCGCTGGCGCGGCTGATCGCGAAAGCGGCCGAAAGCTGCCAGGTCGTGGTGGTGACGCATGCGGCGCCGCTGGTCACAGCGCTCTGCGAGCAGCCGGGCGCCACGCGCATCTCGCTCGAGAAGAATCTCGGCGAGACCTCGGCGCTCGATCACGATCCGCCGGCCTGGGTGTGGCCGGCGCGTTGATCGGTCCATGGACGGGCCGCGATCCACAGCGCCAGAGCCACAAGCGCCACGAGACCGAGCGCCATGAACGAGGCCGCATAGCCGAACCGCTCCGCAATGACACCGCCCAATGCCGGGCTCAGCGCCGCGCCGATGCCCTGCATCGCCATCACGGCGCCGAGGCCGGCATTGACGTGACCCGTCCCGGCGAGAATTCGCGCGACCAGCCCCGGCACGGCGACGCCCAGCAGTCCCGCGCCGACACCGTCGAGCACCTGGACCGGGCCGAGCCCGACCGGACCGGTCAGCAGCGCGGCCGTCGCGCCGCGGACCGGCAGCGCGACGAGCGCCAAAACGAACACGATCCAGTAGCCGCGGGTTTCCGCAAGCCGCGCGGCGAGCAGCGCCATCGGCACCATCGTCAATTGCGCCACCACCACGGTTGCGCCGGTGTAGGCGCTGGGGTCGCCCGCGCCGGCCGCGACCATCGCCTGACCGAGCAGCGGCAGCATCGCCGCATTGCCGAGATGAAACAGCAGCAACGTCACAGCGAGAACCAGCAGCGGCTTGGAGGTGAGCAGCACGGACCATCCGGAGACGTCCTTGCCGTTATTCGCAGACAATCCGCGCGCCGCGCGATGATCGATGTGCTTCGGATCGATCAACCACACCGCGACGATCGACGCCGCAGCCATCCCGGCCATCACGGCAAACACCGCGCCGATGCCGAACAGATAGCCGAACCCGCCGGCCAGCACCGCCGCCGTAACGTTGCCGGCGTGATTGAACGCTTCGTTTCGCCCGGTCTGATGCGCGTAACCGATCTGGCCGACCATCCCGAGCGTGATGCCCGCGATGGCTGGCGCAATAGCCGCGCCGGCCATTCCGCTGATCGTTTGCGATGCCGCAGTCGCAATGAATCCCGGAGCAAAGACGATCACGAGCGACGCCAGCACCACCGCAAGGGCCGCCCCCACGACCAGGGCCCGCTTGGCCTCGATGCGATCAACCAGGGCGCCGAGCGGGGCGGTCGCGACCGTCCCGGCCAGCGCGCCGACCGTCATCACCCATCCGATCCGCGACGGCGACCAGCCCTGCGATTGCAGATAGACGCCGAGGAACGGCCCGAGGCCGTCCCGCACGTCGGCCATGAAGAAATTCAGCGCGTTGAGCGCGCCTCGTGATCCGCTCATGCTTCAGCCGCGGCTGGCCCGTGGCCGACCCATGAAAACCGATCAGAGCGGACCCCGGAAGACGAAAAATGCCCCTGCGGCAATCAACGCGAAGCCCACCGCGTGGTTCCAGGTGAGCGCTTCCTTCAGGTAGAGCACCGAGAAGCCGGCGAACACCACGAGCGTGATCACCTCCTGCATGGTCTTGAGCTGCGCCGTCGTGTAGACGGCGCTGCCGAAACGGTTGGCCGGCACCGCCATGCAGTATTCCACCAGCGCGATGCCCCAGCTCACCAGGATCGCGAGCATGAGCGGCGATTCCTTGAAGCGCAGATGGCCGTACCAGGCGAAGGTCATGAAGATGTTGGAGCCGATCAGCAGCAGGATCGGCAGCAGATACGGCGAGATGAATGTCGGCATGGGGCTCTCACGATGAGGGGCGCGTTCGAAAACATCCGCTAACACACACGGCGGCGGCGTGGAACGCGCGTCGTGCCATTTCGAACGCGTCGTGCAGATGTACGGTTCCGGCGCTAAGCTCGCTGGAAATCGATTCGGCCTCACATATGCCCATCCGCCCGCTGCTCTTCATTGTTATTGCTGCTGTTCTGCTCACCGCGCCTGCGGTGGCGCAGGTCCTGCCGCAGCCGTCGGCGCCCTATGCGCCGGTCGGTATCGTCCTGCCGAAACCGTCGACCGATCCAAGCTTCGCTGCGTTCCGCTCAGCCATCGCCGCAGCCGCCAAGAGCCGCCTCTACGCCGATCTCGAAGCGCAGGTGCAGCCGCAAAGCTTCTTCTGGGACCGCGATTTCGCCAACGCCTACGATCCGAAGAAGCCCTCGATCGACAATCTCGCCATGGCGGTCGCGCTCGAGCAGCGCGACGGCATCGGCTGGGACAAGCTTGCGAGTTTCGCCGAGGAGAAGACGCTGGAGCCGCTCGACTCGCGCCCCGGCGTGTTCTGCGCGCCGGCACGGCCGACCTACGACACGGTCGACTTTTCGCGGCTGCTGAACGCGACCTACACCTCCGCCACCGATTGGGCCTATCCGCTCACCGACGGCGCGCCGGTGCGCGCCGCGGCGCGGGCCAATGCGCCGGCGATCGGCCAGCTCATGCTGCAGTTCGTCCGCCATCTCGGGCTGCAACGCGCGGAGGGTGATGCCGCAACATCCGGCAATCCTCAGGCGAGTTCTCAGACGAATTCTCAGGCGAATCCTTGGGCGAAGGTCGTCCTGCCGGACGGCAAGACCGGCTATGTGGAGCCCGGCCATCTGTCGTCGCTGAGCGTCGAACGGCTCTGTTACGTCAAGGACATGGTGGCCGGCTGGCGCATCGCGGGCTTCATCGGCGGCGGCAGCTGACGCCGATTTCAGCAAAAACATTTTCCGGACAATTGGGCGGAATCGAACCGATCAGGCCGCACCAGCGACTTATTTTGGCGTAGATTCGCCCCATTGAAATCACCCAAGGAGATGCCCCGATGGGCCGTCGTATCATTGCCGCCGCATCCATCACCGCAAGCCTGCTGCTCGCCGCGAGCGCGCTACCGGGCCTTGCGCAAAGCCAATTGCCGCGGCCGGGCCAGCTGCCGCCGGCCGGCGGCGCCGCGCCCCAGAAGCCGCAAGCCGCGCCGCAACAACAGCAGCAGCAACAGCAAGGCAAGCCGCAGGCGCAGCAGCAGGGCCAGCCGCAGCCCGCGCCGCCCAAGCCCTACAAGGCCGTGGCGATCACGCCGCCGCAGCCGATGAACGATCCGAGTTTCGAGGCCTTCCGCAAGCAGATGAGTGCTGCGGCCGAGAAGAAGGACAAGAAGGCGCTGGGCGACCTCGTCTCCAAGAGCTTCTTCTGGATGGGCGAGAAGGGCGACAAGGCCGACAAGAAGAAACCCGGCATCGACAATCTCGCCAAGGCGATCGGGCTTGATGCCAAGGACGGCTCCGGCTGGGAGACCGTGGTCGGCTTCGCTTCCGAGCCGACCGCCGCCCCCTTCCCCGACAAGAAGGACGTGATCTGCGGGCCGGCCGATCCGCAGTTCGACGCCAAGGCGCTCGAAGCGCTCGCCAAGGAGACCGGCACCGACGAGGGCGAATGGGGCTTCCTGACCCAGCCGAACCTCGAGATGCGCGCTGCGGCCCAGCCCAATTCGCCGGTGGTCGAGAAGCTCGGCATGCACTTCATCCGCGTCATGGACGACGGCTCGTCCGCGCAGGGCGACAATCCGATGATCAAGGTGGTCGCGCCCTCCGGCAAGGTCGGCTTTGTGCCGGCCGACGCCGTCAGCCCGCTGGGCAACGACGTGATGTGCTACGCCAAGGAAGGCGGCAACTGGAAGATCGCGGGCTTCATCGGCGGCGAACAGTAAGCTCCTGACTTCCGTTACGATTTGTGCGGCGCGTGCCGGAATAGGCGCGCGCCGCATTTTTTTCTAGCGCACGATTCAACATCACTGGATCGCCTTGCGCAGGGCTGGGTCCCCGCTTCCGCGGGGACCCAGGGCCACAAACTCCGAGGGACCGGATCAGACACCAAACGGCCGGTCGCTGCGCCGCGGCATGACGCGCCCTGGTGCATCATTGCCGCTCCGTCGTAGCCTCAGGCCGCCCAAGTCAGGGCCGCGGAGGCGACGATCCGCGATCAACATTCAAGGAGGGGCGACCAATGAAACGTGCATTGTGTACAGCGCTCGGTGCCGCGGTGATCACCGCGGCGTTCGGGCTCGCGGCGCAGGCGCAGCAGCGTCCGCAGATCGAGACCACGAAAGTCGACGGCACCGACAACGTCTACATCTTCCGCAACGGCAACCATCAGGCGATCTTCGTCGTCACCAAGGACGGCGTGATCGCAACCGATCCGGTGGCCTATGGCCGGCCGAACGGCGGCCAGCAGTATGTCGACGAGATCAAGAAGGTCACCGACAAGCCGATCAAGTTCCTGGTCTACAGCCACCACCACTTCGACCACATCGCCGGCGGCAAGGCGTTCAAGGATGCCGGCGCCCGCATCATTGCGCACAAGAATGCCACCGCGCACCTGAAGCCGCTCGCCGACCCCAACACGCCGCTGCCCGATGAATCGATTGGCAACAAGAAGGTCATCAAGCTCGGCGGCTCCACCATGGAGCTGCTCTATCTCGGCCCGAACCACTCGGATTCCAATCTCGTGGTGCGGCTGCCGAAGGAGAAGATCATCTTCGTGGTCGACACCATCCCGGTCGGCTCGTTCCCGGGCCGCGGCATGATCGACTTCTTCCCGCTCGAGACCGAGGCCTTCATCGAGAAGGTGATCGCGCTCGACTGGGACCGGCTGATCCCCGGCCATCCGGGCGCGCCGAACGGCCGGCTCGGCACCAAGGACGACGCCAAGGCGGTGCTCGCGCTCTATCGCGACGCCTCGGCCGAGATGAAGAAGCTCGGCCAGGCCGGCAAGTGCTGGGACGAGGCCGAGAAGGAGTTCAAGCTGGAGAAGTACGCCAGCATGCCGGGCTACGCCAACGGCCTGCCGTTCGTGGCGCGGCGCTACTGCGGGCTGTGGGGCCGCGGCACCTGAACCGAAGCAAGCGATAGCAAATAGTCGTAGCGAGCAGCGAACCGGTCGCTGCTCGCCATTTCGCTTTTCGCTGCTGTAGCGTTCGTCGGCGTCAAAAGGCGTTCGGGTCGAACGCGCCGAGCGTATGGGTGTCGCTGAAGTCCGGTGCGCTGACCGCAAAGTGGTCCGCGGCCGGGACGAAGTCTGTCACCGTGCCGGTGGGAGTCCCGACGGGCACGAACGAAAAAACATCGAAGCCCGCGCCCCCCTGTCCGCCGTTGCCACCGTTACCAACGAAGCCGGCGTTGCCACCGTTGCCGGCCTGACCGCCGCGGCCGCCGTCACCGAAATGCGAGCCGATACCGCCGGCGCCGCCATTGCCACCGGCGCCGCTGCCGCCAGCACCGTCGTCATTCAGGATGAGGCCCCCATTGCCGCCGGCACCGCCGTTGCCGCCGTTGCCGCCGTTGCCGCCGTTGCCGCCGTTGCCAACGAAGCCGGCGTTGCCACCGTTGCCACCCTGACCGCCGCGGCCACCGTCGCCGAAATGCTGCCCAACGCCGCCGTTGCCGCCGGAGCCACTGCCGCCAGCACCGTCGTCATTCAGAATGAGGCCGCCATTGCCGCCGGCACCGCCGTTGCCACCGTTGCCAGCGAAGCCGGCGTTGCCACCGTTGCCGCCCTGACCGCCGCGGCCACCGTCGCCGAAATGCTGCCCAACGCCGCCATTCCCGCCGGCACCGCCGTTGCCAAAGAGGCCACCGGAGCCACCGTTGCCGCCCTCTCCACCGTTACCGCCGTTGCCGAAAAGCAGGCCGCCGTTGCCGCCGGTCCCGCCATGACCGCCGTCACCACCCTGACCACCGCTACCGCCGTTGCTGCCGGCGCTACCGTTAGACGTCAGAATCAGTTGGAAAGTGTCCATGGCGCTTGCTCCTGGGCGTCTTTTTAACGGTTCTGCCCCTGACCCAGGAGTGCCAAAGGTCACAGCCCGTGGCCCGGTGGTCGGCAGCTCGAGGCAAGCCCTGAACCGCCGGACCGCCTGCCCACCCGACCCGCCCAGGCGCCCTTGGTGGCGCGCCGACCTGCCCTTTCAGGCACCCACCTCTCACACCACCGCCAAGACCGCCTTGCGCTCCGGCCGCACCAGCCAATAGAGCGCGACCACATGCGTGATCATCAGCAGCGGCACGTAGATGATCGGGATCGCGTACATCGCTCCGAGCTCGCCCGCCATCTCGGGAAGACCGACCCTGGTGGCCTCGTAATAGTCGACGACAAGGTCGATCGTCCCCGCGATATTGAAGGCGACCACGAACAGCCAGAACAGCGGTCGGATCCGGAAGGTGACCAGCGCCAGCATGGCCAGCACCCCGGTTGCGAAGTCGCCATAGGCCGCGAAGGTCGCGAAGCTTGCCGGCAGATTGGGACCGACGACGCCGGGGAGAATGAAGACCAGCCCGAAGAAACGGAAGCTGTGCAGCGTCGCGATCGCACGGTGTGCTTCGAGGCGATCCATCGCCTTGAGCCAGGGCCAGACATAGGTGCCGAAGCACAGCAGCCACGCGACATAGCCGAACACGAGATGGATTCGAAACAAGGTTTCCGGCGACATTTTCTGGCCTCCTGTCAGGTGTGAATGGGTGCGGCCTCGAACACCGCGGTCAGGATGCCGAGCCGGCCTTCCATGAGATTGCGTCCCAGGTTGGTGGCGAGCTGCGCGAAGTCCGGCCCCATCACCACGCCGAGATTTGGCGAAGGTGGCGGCCCTGATGCACGCAGCTGTGCGAACCATGCCTTGGCCGCTTCAGTGTCGTCCTGCCACACCAGCGCGCGGAAGCCGGCCCGCTCGACCGCCTCGCGGGTCGCTGGGGCCGTCATGAGGAAACTCGTGTCCGGCGTGCGCGCCCAGGGGACGGGATAATGCGGCTCGCCGCCACTCAGCACGACGTCGAAGGCCGCAAACCGGCCGCCGGGCTTCAGCACGCGGCGGATCTCGCGGTAGAGCCGCGCCCGGTCGGAGATGTTCATTGCCACATGCTGCAGCAGCACGGCGTCGAAACGGCCGGCGTCAAATGGAAGCTCGAGCGCGCTGGCAGTCTCGAACGACACACGCCCGCTCTGTCCGGTGCGCTCGGTCAGATAGCGCGCGGCATCCACGAACGGTTGGCTGAGGTCGACGCCTGTCACCCGGCAGCCGTGAGCCGCCGCGAGATAGCGCGCCGGCCCGCCGACGCCCGAGCCGACGTCGAGCACCGACATGTCGGCCGCGATCCCGGCCAATTTGGCGAGCTCGGCCGTGGCGGCGAGTCCGCGGGTGTGAAACTGGTCGAGGCCACCGAGTTGCTCCGGCTTAAGCCGCTGATCCTCCGGCCCGAAGACCGCCAGCGCCTCTTTGAGCCGCCCGGCCAGTCCGGTCGCGCCATAATGGTCGCGCACGCCATCGAGCACATCGGTCATGTTGAATTCCTCTCAGTCATTCGCGGGTCAGGTGCGATCGCTCGGACGCGATCAGCGGCCACGGAAGACGGGAGCGCGGTTTTCCTGGAGCGCCCGGAAATATTCCTGATGGTCGTCGCTCTGCGCGAGCCGGCCCAGTTCGGGAAACAGCGCCGCGAAGGCGGCGGCCTGGCCATCGCTGAGCGCACGATGCGCCGAGCCAAGCGTCGCCCGGACACCGAGCGGTGCCGCGGCAGCGATCTTGCGCGCAACCTCGATCGCGCGATCGAGCTGCTGTCCGGGCGGCGTCACGTATTGAACGAGACCGAGACGGTAGGCCTCCTCGGCTCCCCATTCGTCGCCGGTCAACATGTAGCGCATCGCATTGCCCCAACCGGCCTCGCGAACGAACGTGACCGTGGCGCCGCCGGCCGGGAAATGACCTCGGGTCACCTCTGCCTGACTGAACACCGTATCGCTCGCGGCGACCCGTATATCGGCAGCGAGAAAAAGCTCATGGCCTGCGCCCTGGGTCTTGCCCTGAACCGCGATCACGAGCGGCTTCTCCCGGCGCGATCCCACCGTGCCGACCGGATTGATGAAATCGCCGGTTCCCGGATCGAAGCGACCGCTGCGTAGCGTGGGTGCCCAGCTGGCGGGATCGATGATCCCTTGGACGAAGTCCGGGCCTTGGGCATAGAGCACTCCGACACGCAAGGCGTCATCATGATCCAGCAGATGGTACGCACGGCCCAGGCCGATGACGGTCGAGAAGTTGATACGGTTCGACTCCTGACGATCAATTCCGATCAGCAGAATAGAGCCGTCCAGCCGGTCCAGCTTGACCGTCTTGGGCATCGCCGCCCCGCTCGCCGGAGCGGACGCACCCGATGGCTGGTTCTGCGCGAAGCTTGAGTGGCTCCCGGCGAGCAGGGTCGCGGCCGCGCCGGCAGCCAGAAACGTCCGGCGGCCAAGGCCGGCAGCATTGGTCTCGTCGGATGGCGCATCAGTCATGTCGAATTCCTCTCGGTGATCTGCAGGCCACTTAAGGCCGCTTCCCGCGCGCGACTATCCGCAATAATGTCGATGGGCCATGAAGCAGAACTTCACAGTCCGACAGGGCGCGCTCGACGGCGTGGAAGCCTTCCTGAGCGTGGCGCGGCATCGCAACTTCCGCAAAGCGGCCGCGGAGCTCGGCGTCACGCCATCGGCGATGAGCCAGGCGATCCGCACGCTCGAAGCCCGCGTCGGCGCAGCGCTCTTCATCCGCACGACACGCAGCGTCGGCCTGACCGAAGCCGGCGAGAGATTCCTGAAGCGCGCCAAGCCCGCCTTCGAGGAGTTGGTCGCCGCAAGCGTGGCCGCGCGTGATCTCGGGCAGCGGCCGGCCGGGCTGCTGCGCCTGACAGTGCCGCGCGCGGTCGTGCCGATCCTGCTGGAGCCGCTGATCGCATCCTTCTGCCAGGCCTATCCCGAGATCGAAGTGGAGATCGCCTCAAGCGAAACGCTGGTCGACCTCGCGGCCGAAGGGTTCGACGCCGGCATCCGGCTCGGCCAGTTCATCGCAGCCGACATGGTCGCAGTGCCGCTGACATCGCCGTTTCGTCTCGTCGTCGTCGGCAGCCCCGGCTACCTCGCCCGCAGCGGCCGGCCCAAACGGCCGGACGATCTGCGCCACCACGCCTGTGTGAGAATGCGACGAACGGGCGGCGCGCTCGCGCTGTGGTCGCTCAGCGACAACGGCCGCGCGATCGAGATCGCGGTGTCGGGCCCGCTGATCGCCAATGACGTTCCCACCATGCTGGGCGCCGCGATCGAAGGCGTGGGCCTTGCGCAGGTGCCGGAGCCGGTCGCGGCCGGACCGGTGAAAGCCGGAAAGCTCGTGGAGGTGCTCAAGCCGTTCGCGCCGATGGCGCCGGGCGTGTTTCTTTATTATCCGGACCGCCGGCAAGTGCTGCCGAAGCTGCGCGCCTTCATCGATCACGTGAAAAGCCGTTCAAGCGCCAGGCAGCGGGTCAAGGCGAAAACGTCCTGACCCGCTGAGCGCACCACCGCTCATACGATCAAGAAATCGCTCGCGTGCAGCATCACGCCACCCGTGAACTTCGCGACCAGCTCGCGGGTCGCGCCGTGGCCGCTGCCGTCGGCGTCGAAATAGAGAGCGCCGTTGCTGGTGTCGTAGACGAAGCGGTCGCTGGCATCCGCCGGCTTGCCGGTCGCGTTCGCCGCAAAAGCGTTGGGATCGAGCGCGCCGGCAACGAGCCCGCCGCCGAAATCCGCGGCGCTGATCTCGATGTGATCGACGCCCGAGACGAAGTCGCGCACCGTGTCGATGGACGTCGCGGCGTGCTCGAACACGAAGGTGTCGGCGCCCGCGCCGCCGGTGAGGATGTCATGGCCGCCGCCGCCCACGAGCCGGTCGGCGCCCGCGCCGCCCACGATCCGGTTGGCGATCTCGTTGCCGGTCAGTGTCAGCCCGGCGTCGCTGCCCGCCCGCAGCGTCTCGACCTCGCTGCCCGCCGCGAGCGTGTAGCTCACCTTCGCGATCACCGTATCGTTGCCGCCGCCCGCCACCTCGTTCACCAAGTCGCCGGCATGGTCGACGACGTAGGTGTCGTTGCCAGCGCCGCCCGTCATGGCATCGGCGCCGGCGCCGCCATTGAGCCAATCGTTGCCTGTCCCGCCGATCAGCGTGTCATGACCGTTGCCGCCGAGCAGGTTGTCCCCGCCGTCTCCACCGGTGATGACGTTGTCGCGCGCGTTGCCGGTGAGCCTCTGGGCGGTTGTGGCGGTGCCGGTCAGATTCTCGACATTCGCGAACGGCACGATGCTGAAGCTCGCGAGATCGGTGTGGACCTCATCGGTGCCTTCGTTGGCGTATTCCAAGATCACGTCGGTCGGGCTCGAGACGATATAGAGGTCGTTGCCGGTGCCGCCCGCAAGGATATTGTGACCCGCGCCGCCGGCCAGCGTGTCGTCGCCGCCGAGCCCCTTGAGGAGGTCGTCGCCCGCGCCGCCGGTCAGCACGTTGTTGGTGTTGTCGCCGATCAGCGTCAGGTCAGCTGGCGGCGTATCGTCATTGACGATCAGCCCGCTCGCCGTCGCGACATCGACAGTGGCAAAGCCCGCATTCGACAGCGTCACGGTGAAGCTTTCGTCGGCCTCCACCATGCTGTCGCCGTTGGTGGCGAGCACGATCAGCTTCGTGGTCTCACCGGCCGCGAAGGTGACAGTGCCGCTCAGCGCCGAGCCCGGGAAGAAGTCGGACGCATCGGTCGGGTGCGCGCCGGATCCCGTCACCGCATAGTCCACGCTGGTCGCACCGGTCAGCGTACCGCTGCGCGTCACCATGAACACCAATGCGCCCGGGGCGCCGCTGCCTTCCAGCGCACTCGGTGTTGCTGCTGCGATCGCAAGGTGCGTCACGTCGTCGGCCTGGATCAGGCCGGTCGCGGTCGCAGTCGCGATCGTCGCCGCGCCGCTCGGGCTCGACAGCGTCACCGTGAAGCCCTCGTCGGCTTCAACAACCGTATCGCCAGCGACGTTCACCGTGATGGTCTTGCTGCTTTCGCCGACAGCCAAGCTGACGGTGCCGGATGGCAGCGTGCCGCCGAAGTCGTCGGCGTCGGCGGGGTGACCGCCGGAGCCGGTGATCGCATAGTTCACCGTGGTGACGAAGCTGAGATCGCCGCTGCGCGTCACCGTGAAGGTGAACGGCGTGGTGCCGGCGTCGCCCTCGGGCTTGCTGGCCGAAAGCGGTGCGATCGCGAGCTGGCTGTCGTCGACATTGCCGATCGCGATACTGAACGTCTTATCGAAGGTCAGCCCGCCCTTGTCGGTCACCCGCACCGTCACGTCGCGCGATTGCACCGTCTCGTAATCCAGAGGACCGTTGACGACGAGCTGGTTGCCGGAGATCGCGAACAAGCCGCCGGGATTGTCAGTCAGCGAATAGGTGAAGCTCTCGGTGTGATCCGGGTCGGCGGCCGACAGATCGCCGACCACGGTGCCAATTGCGCTGTTCTCATTCACGCTTGCGTTCGACAGCGCGATGCCGGTCGGGGCTTCGTTGACGTCGTCGATGAAGATTGTGAAAATCACCGAGGAGAAGCTGCCGCTGGTATCGGTGACGCCGACCAGCAGACTGGCCGTAGGTGTGAACTCGTAGTCGAATGAGCCGAGCTCCCTGACGGCACCGGTGGAAGCTTCAAACGGTGGTGCGGCAACAATCGAGCGGATCCCATTGTCGTCCGGGTCTCTGATGATCAAATTCCCGATCACTTCGCCCGGACGGCTGTTTTCCGCGATGTGATTGTTCGTGAGCGTGATCGCCGGCGGCCGGTTGACGGTGGTGAGAACCACATCGTTGCCATCGCCGCCGTGATAGCTGATGCTGTAGACACGATTGCCCAACGCGAACTGCGCACCCTCGGCGTAGCCCGCGAAGGTGCCGACCACCGCATCGGTCCCGTCGTTGTCGATCAGGGTGAACTGGTCGCCGCCGTTGGGTGGCGCAGCGCTCGAAATGGACAGGTCGAGGGTCGCGCCGTCGAGCGACACGGTGCCGGAGACCTGCAGCTTGTCGTTCGCCCCGACCTGGCCCGGGAACACGCCGGGGTCGTCGCCGATCTCGACCGCGTAGGTCGATCCGGCCGCGAGGCTGAGATTGCCGGTGTGCAGCACACCGATGCCGCCGGCGCCGGTGCCGGGCGCGATCTTGCCGCCCGCCAGCACCGCGACGGCGCCGACCGTGCCGGTGCCGTCCAACACGCCGCCGTCCGGCACGCTCATGGACGTGAGCACCACGTCGTTGCCGTCGCCGCCGTGATAGCTGATGTTGTAGACGCGGCTGTCCAACACGAACTGCGCGCCTTCGGCGTAGCCCGCGAAGGTGCCGACCACAGCGTCGGTCCCGTCGTTGTCGATCAGGGTGAACTGGTCGCCAAAGCTGGACTGGGCGGCGCTCGGGAATGACAAGTCGAGGGTCGCGCCGTCGAGCGACACGGTGCCGGTGACCTGGAGCTTGTCGTACGGGCCGATCTGGCCCGCGTTGGGACCAGGGTCGCCGATCTCGACCGTGTAGGTCGATCCGGCCGCGAGGCTGAGATTGCCGGCGTGCAGCACGCCGATGCCGCCGGAGCCAGGCGCGATCAGGCCGCCCGCCTGCAGCGCGACGGCGCCAACCGTGCCGGTGCCGTCCAGCACGCCGCCGTCCTCCACGGTCACTGCCGACACGATCGAGCCGTTGACCCGGAGCAGGCCTTCTTCGACCCACGTCGCGCCCGTATAGGTATCGGTCCCGTTCAGGATCAGATCGCCGGTCCCCTGCTTATGGAAACCGCCGGAGCCCACGATCGGCGCGTTCACCGTCAAGCCGTTCAGTGCGATCTGGTCGGAATTCAGCACAATGCGCGCCGAGTTGCTGCCGTTGATCGTGACGTCGGGCGTGCCGTCGTGATTCACGTCGCCGTCGATGATGACAGCGTCATTCAGCGACAGGTCGCCCAGTGCCGTGCCAAGCGTGACCGTGCCCCCGGCGGCGAACGTGACGTCAGAGCCCCCGCTGGAGACCGCGGCCAGCACCAGTGCCTCGCGCAATGAAATATCCTCGGCGCCGCCGAAATCGACGAAGGTTGCGCTCGCCGAATCAAGCTCGTCGTCGAGCGTCGTGACCGTGAAGTTGTCAGCTGGAAAAGTGGACCAGGACAGCGAGTAGTCGCTTTCCCCTTCCTGCAGGAGGGCGATCTCGACGTAATAGGTCTGGGTTACGGCCTCGTGATCGAAAGACCAGACGGTGCCGCTGGGCCTGAACACCTGGATTTCATGGCCGCTCGCGTCGTAGACGTGCAGTTGCGCGACAGGGCCAATATCGAGATGGCCATAGAAAACTCCCCGGTCCGCCGGGACCGTGATTTTGTACCAGTCATCGTTAAGCGACGTGCCGGAGATGGTGCCGCTTGCGCCGGTCAGCTCATAGGCCTGGGCTTTGCTGTCGTTCGGCTCGTATTGGTCGTCGGCCATAAGTGTCCCCTGCGCCGCGTGCGCTCGTGTCGAAATGTCATTGCGGGGAATTACATCCGGCCCCACCGTGCCGGTGTCGACGAGGTCTGCAGCGAGTTCTTGTTCGCCGGTCGGACCTGGACCCGAAGCCGGTAACACATTGTCAACCAGTGGACTATGCGGGTTCCCGATCGATGCAAAAAGTTCCAGTCGCGTTCGTTAACGTGCGTCACGCAACGCAAATGGGCCGCTCTCTGCAAGCGGCCCATTTCTTATTTGCCGTCTCGAATGCTGGCGAGGAGCGTTATCGCTCCGGTGAGTTCAGCGACAGGTACATGATGCGGGCAGCGAGCGGACTGGCCGCCCGCACCCTCGCCGGCTGCGCGGCGCGGCCGAAGGCCAGCGGCGGCAGCAGAGCGGAGCACCACCGGCTGGCGCGCTCGCGGATCGCCGTTGCAACTTTGATCTTGTGGACGCCGAGGCAGATCCTCGAGCAGAAGCGCTTGAAGACGAAGCGATGCGAAACAAGTCCGAACTGACCGTGACAGTGACAGCACCGTTGCAGTTGCATGATTGCCTCCTCTCCTGCGCCGCTTCTGGGCGATCTGGCTAGTTCACCGCGTTCTGCACCAACACGAAGGCCGACTTCAGCTTCGATCCAAAGCCCTGAACCGCGGTGATGGTCGCGACCGAAATGCTCGTCGCGAACAGGCTGTATTCGATGGCAGCCGTGCCGGATTCATTGCGGAGGAATTCGATCAGTTTGGCCTTCATCGCGCTGCTCCCTTGCATGCCCCCATGATTCGTCCTGGCGCATAAACGAGTGCTGAAAAAAGCGGTCCGTAGACCTACGGTCCGTAGTTCTACTTAAACGGCCATCGGGGGCTGCGACGCGGGCCGCGCTCCGGCAGCGCCGGCACCGGCCGGGTCGGGGCGGCCTGGTCGGGCACCCTGGTCAGGGTGTGCCGGCATGGCACGGCGCGCCTATCGGCTTGGCTGTCGGGAGGGCTGATCGAGCGGCTTTCGCTCACATCATCTTGGACGGGGGCCGGCTCGGGACCTGCACGTAGCGGCTTGTGCCATCCGCGGCGTGACCGGACATCAGGAATTTGGCCAGGGCGACCGCCGTCACCAGGGCGGAGCACCAGTGGCTGACCCGCGCCCAGGCCGCTGCTGCCAGATCGCGCTTATGGGTATCGAGACACGTCCGCGAGCAGAAACGCTTGAAGAGGTGGCGATGGGAAACCAGGCCGAACCGACCGTGACAATGACAGCACCGTTGCATGAGCCGCTCCTCACACCTGGCGCGATCGGGCTAGTGCAGCGCGTTCTGCACCGCCGTGAAGGTCGTCTTGAGCTTCGAACCCAGGCCCTGGACCACGGTGATGATCGCCACCGAGATGCTGGCCGCGAACAGAGCGTATTCGATGGCCGTTGTGCCGGATTCGTCGCGCAAAAATTCGATCAAACGAACCTTCATCGCGCTTCTCCTCGTGCCGGTATACTGATTCTGCTGCAATAAACGAGTGACAAACGTCACACTCCGTAAACGTACGGTCCGTAGTTCTACGTACGATCCGCAGTCACGGACTTCGCCGGCTGGGTCTCCACGAAGAACAGTGCCGGGCCGACAGCGCGATGGTGATCGCGGCGGCCGAGTGCACCGTGAGGGCAGATGGTGTGTGGGTTAACTCGGCCTTCGGCCCGGCGCGGAAGCCGTCGTCACCTGTTCGGGGAACTGCGAGATGCTCCGTCCGGGCACGGCGGAGTCTTGATCCCGGCTAGTCGCACTTCTGGACGCGTTTGATCTCGGTGCCCGCGTCGGTCTTGCTCGCATCGGTCTTGCTCGCATCGGTCTTGCTCGCATCGGTCTTGCTCGCATCGGTCTTGGGCACCCGGATGCGATACTCGGTGCAGTCCGACGGGTTCGAGGCCATGGCGTTGGTCTGCGGCTGATTTTCTTCGTCATAGAGCCAGTGCTGACGGCCGTGCCATTGACCGTCGCCCCGCTCTTCCAGGATTTTGTGGCGAAACGCGTCGTCGGGCGGCTCCGCCGAAGCTGCGTGAGCGGGCCAGGTCAGGCAGGCACATGACAGACAGGCAAAGGCGATGGCAGCGATCAGCCGTCGCATGGGACGTCTCCTTGAGAAAGGATAACAAGGCAAATCGAGCCGAGGTTCCTGGACGCAGCTCGCGAGATCGGACAGCAAGCCTTCCCTTCTGTCCCCAGTGAATTCACACCCGAAATCGCAACAATCTTTTCTTCTCTTCCGGACCCTGTATTCCGGGCATGCCTTGCTCAACTGAGGGCGCTCTCATGAGGCGTCATGTTGGCGGAGCAGGGTGTGGCGCCCGGGTTCTGTGTTTACGCAAGTCAGAACCAGGGTCGTCTCGGACCACCGCCCGCGCCGTCGCAAGACGGGGCTGCCCTTTAAGGGCTGGACGTGGACGGGCTGAAGGGCGGCGCCAATGCTGCCCGGATAGGGGCGAGGTTGTGCTCGTCCGCCCGCGCCCGGAAGAGCGGTCCCGAGTCGAGAAACGCCACACGTGGAGCGCCGGGAGGCGCGCGTGCCGGTCACACGGCACGCGGCACCTTCCAAGGTGCCAACGTTACGAAGCGCCGAACGGCGCTCCGCTCCCTCTTTGGAGGGAGGACGGAAATGAAGGCGGCGCCCCGCGCCTTGCTACGTCCGGGGCCGATGAATCACGCCTGCATCAATATCGATGATGCCGACGTGATGCGCTTAAAAGCGCGGGCTGTTTGACATGTGAATCCGAAGACCAAAGCCGAGCTGATGCAGCACGGCGATCCCTCCCCGACAGGGAAGGGTGGCCTCGCGTTAGCGAGGTCGGGTGGGGAGATGCATCAACGATGGAAAGTGCCTGCGTGGCGGCATCTCCCCACCCGGCCGCCATAGCGCGTCGAAGACGCGCGTAAACGCGCTGGTGGCGGCCACCCTCCCCTCGCGGGGAGGGAGGACAGCGAGCAAACGGCGCCATCGACGCCGCAAAACTACCTCGCGCCCGCGGCCGCCTTGTCGACCGACGCCGCGGTCTGGCCGAACAGGATCGCGCGCTCCTCCGCGGTGCGGATGCCGCCCTGCCCCGGATTGACCTTGGCGACATGCTCGTAGGCCTTCACCACCGCCGGCCGCGCCGCGATGGTCTCGAGCCATTTCTTCAGATGCGGGAAGTCGGCGATCTTCTGGCCCTGCCGCTCGTGCGGCACCACCCAGGGATAGCTCGCCATGTCGGCGATGGAATATTCGCCGGCGAGGAACGGCCGGTCGGCGAGCCTGCGGTCCATCACGCCGTAAAGCCTATTCACCTCGTTGCGATAGCGGTCGATCGCGTATGGGATCTTGTCGGTCGCGTAGTTGGCGAAGTGGTTGTTCTGCCCCGACATCGGACCAAGGCCGCCCATCTGCCAGAACAGCCACTGCATCGCGTCGGCGCGCTTGGCCGGATCCTTCGGCAGGAACTTGCCGGTCTTCTCGGCGAGGTAGACCAGGATCGCGCCGGACTCGAACACCGAGATCGGCTTGCCGCCGCCGGGCGGATCGTGATCGACGATCGCGGGAATGCGGTTGTTCGGCGAGACCTTGAGGAAGTCGGCCTTGAACTGCTCGCCCTTGCCGATGTTGATCGGAATGATCTTGTAGGGCAGTCCGGCTTCCTCGAGAAAAATCGTGACCTTGTGGCCGTTCGGCGTGGTCCAGTAGTAGACATCGATCATCGGCGTGTTCCTTCCGCTCAAGCGACTTGGTGCCATCAGGCTTGCGTCATTACCATAAGCATCGAAGTGAGCCGCTGCCATGCCCGACGGCTATGGAAGAAAATGCTAAGAAATGGGCCGCCCACAAAAAATCATTGGGAGGTTTGCATGTCTCAGCGTCTGTCTGGCCTCAGCGACGATCAAGCCGAGGGTCTCGCCAGGGAAATCTTCGACGCTTCCACGATGTTCATGGGCCGCAGCTCGAACCTTCTGCGCATCCTCACCAAGCACAGCCCGTTCATCGCGCGGTGGTTCATCGGCTTTGTCGCCGCGGCGCGCCAGCCCAGCCTCGGCGCAGTGTCCGACATCCGGCTGCGCAATCTCGCGACCATCAAGACGTCGCTCGCCAATCAATGCAGCTACTGCTCGGCGCACACTTCGATCTTCGGGCAGGCGCTCGGGCTGAAGGATGCCGATCTCGAAGCGCTCCAGACAGACGCCTACAAGACAAGCCCGGCATTCAGCGAGCGCGAGCGCGCAGCGATCGCCTGGTCGGAAGCCATGACGAAGAACACGGCGGCGCGCGACGAGGCGGTGTGGGCCGAGATGAAACGGCTGTTCAGCGAGGCGGAGATCGTCGAGATCTCGCTGAACTGCGCCATGTTCAACATGATCAACCGGCTCAACGACTCGTTCTGGACCGAGCTCGAATCGCTCGAATACAACAAGCGCCAGGGCAACGCCGTCGCGGGACGTACGGTCGAGGACATCGAGGCCTATGCGGCCCGCTTCCCGGCGGCGGGCCGCGCCGAGCGTGAACGCACCCGTGCCGTTGCTGCGGAATAAGGCAACCCGCCGCAATCCGGTCCGGGATTCTTGAAGGCGTCATCGCGGCAGGGCATCATTTGCTGCCGCGGATGGAATCGTCATGGCGCCGAATACAGCGGAACAGCAATTGCCCCTGCGGCGCCTCGCCTGCGCACGCTGCGGCGCGGCGTTTGAGTGCGGCAGCACCGGCGCCGACGGCTCCTGCTGGTGCATGGACGAGAGCTATCGCCTGCCGATGCCGGAAGCGGGCGCCGGCGATTGCCTCTGCCCCGCCTGCCTGCGCGCCGAAGCTGCGAAAGCGCCGAAGGCATGAGGCGCTGGGCGACAGCCTGTGCCGTGGCGCTCGGCGTGGCCGCGGCCGTGCAGACCGCAGCGGCCGAGGTCTCGATCATCGGCAAGTGGCAGATCGTCGAAGCCGTGCCCGCGCCATGGGCTCCCGCTGACCAGCAGGCCGCGCTGACCGCGCAAGGCAAGCAGCTGCTCAAGACCGAAGTGACATTCGCGGCCGGCTCGGTCGTCTCGAAGTTCAAGCCGTTCAACTGCAAGAGCAAGGTGCTCTACGAGCCGAACGCAATCGAGGTCGACGCGCTGTTCCAGGGCAACCTGCCGGAGCCCAATCCGGCCGTAGCGGCCGCGCGGCTCGGCTTTCCCAGAGGCGACATCCCCGGCGTCGACGTGCGGTGCCTGAAGGCGCAATACACCTTCCACTTCCGCGACCCCAACACCGCGCTGATCAACCTCGACCGCGTGATCTACACTTTCAAGCGGCAGTGACCTGCAAAGCAGCTTGAGGCGGCACGGCGACCGGCGCTTGACATGATTAGGACGGATGCCCTAATTTTTAGGTCGACTGTCCTACCCAGGGTAAAGCCGTGAACGACCAGACCACCCGCGACCAGATCGTCGAAGCTGCCGATCTTCTGTTCTACCGGCAGGGCTACGAGCACACCTCGTTCGCCGACATCGCGGATGCGGTGCGGATCTCGCGCGGCAATTTCTACTACCACTTCAAGACCAAGGACGAGATCCTGGACGCGGTGATCGATGCGCGTCTGGCGAACACCCGGCAGATGCTGGAGCGGTGGGAGATCGAAGGCGAGAATCCCGAGGATCGCATCCGCAGCTTCATCGATATCCTGATCGCGAACCGCGCCGACATCAAACGCTACGGCTGCCCGGTCGGCACGCTGTGCGGCGAGCTCGCCAAGCTCAATCACGCCTCGCTGGCCGAAGCCAACAAGCTGCTCACGCTGTTTCGGACCTGGCTGCGCCGGCAATTCGAGCGGCTCGGCCGCAAGGCCGATGCCGATGCGCTGGCCATGCATCTTCTCGCCCGCAGCCAAGGCGTCGCCACGCTGGCCAACGCCTTTCACGACGAGAAATTCATCAGGCAGGAGGTCGAGCTGATGCGCGACTGGTTGACATCGTGCATCAGAAATTCGGGCGCAGCGCGCACGGCAAAACGAGCGTGATGCACGAAACGGAGAGAACCAGATGTTTGTCGTACTGCTCAAATTCGCCGACAATAAAAGCCAGGCCGGCCGGTTCATGGATGGCCACAAGCAATGGATCAAGCGCGGCTTTGATGACGGCGTGTTCCTGCTGGTCGGCAATCTTCAACCGGGGCTGGGCGGCGGCATCGTCGCGCACCACACGTCGCTGCCGGAGCTGCAAAGCCGCGTGAACGACGATCCGTTCGTCGCCGAGAAGGTCGTCAGCGCCGAAATCATCGAAATCGCGCCGTCGAAGGCCGACCAGCGGCTGGAATTTCTGCTTGGCTGAGTGATGCCGGATACGAGAAGGAGGAAATTTGTCGGGCCGACCACGGTCTATGCATTCATGCAAGCGATGGGATCGATCAACGACCCTGTCGAGGGCTGCGTGATCGGGCAAGGTCGAGCACGCTCGCAAAAATTTTATCCGGCCGGGACGCTGATGTTTGGAACGCGGCGGGGTTGGTGCTATGCCGATATCGGCATCACCACAAACATAAGTCGTTGAGTCGTTGCGCTCGCCACGCTCCGGCCAAGAACCCCCATTAATTGCGTCGATTCATGATGTTCCGCCTCTTTGAAAACACCCTGAACCCGACCCAGAAGCCCGCGGAAACGCAGCCGCCGGCGGGGCTCGTCGCGTTCTATTGGCATTTTGCCCGGCAGGCGAAGGGCCTGTTCGGGGCGCTGTTCGTCACCGGCTTCATCGTCGCGGTGCTGGACTCCGCGATTCCGGCTTTCATGGGCAAGGTCGTCACGCTGGTGACGTCCTCGAACCCGGCGTCGCTGTGGACCGAGCACTGGCACCTGCTCGTCGGCATGGCGGTGGTGCTGCTGCTGCTCCGGCCGCTGGCGCTCTCCGCGCAGAACCTCGTCGCCAACCAGGCGATCGCGGTCAACGTCGCCAACATGATCCGCTGGCAGAACCACTGGCATGTGGCGCGGCAGTCCTGGGCGTTCTTCCAGAACGATTTCGCCGGCCGCATCGCCAACCGCGTGATGCAGACCGGACCCGCGGTGCGCGAGAGCCTCGTCGCGCTGATCACGGGTGTCTGGTACATCATGGTGTACGGCACCGCCGCGATCATCCTGCTGTCGTCCGCGGACCCCTGGCTCGCGCTGCCGATCCTGATCTGGTTCTTGGGCTACGTGGTGATGCTGCGCGTGCTGGTGCCGCGCATGCGCGACCGCTCGAAGAGCGTGTCGGAGGCGCGCTCGTGGCTGGTCGGGCGCATCGTCGACACCTACACCAACATCCTGACCGTGAAGCTGTTCGCCCGCGCCCGTGACGAGGACGCCTATGTGCGCGAGGCCTTCGACGAGCACACCGGGCTGTTCTACGCGTCGCTGCGCCTCAACACGCTGTTCAGCTTCTGCCTGTCCACGCTCAACGCCATGCTGGTCACCGGCACCGGCGGCATGGCGATCTGGCTCTGGGTGCACGGCAAGGTCGAGGTCGGCACCGTGGCGATGGCGCTGCCGCTGTCGTGGCAGATCATCTCGATCGCCGGCTGGGTGGCGATGCGCGTCACCGAGATCTTCGAGAACATCGGCGTCGTGCAGGAAGGCATGATGACGATCTCGCAGCCGATCAAGCTCACCGACAAGCCCGACGCGACCGAGCTGAAGGTCACGCGCGGCGAGATCGAGTTCAAGGACATCCGCTTCGGCTATGGCCGCGAGAACGGGCTGATCGACGGCCTGTCGCTCACCATCCATCCGGGCGAGCGCATCGGCCTGATCGGCCGCTCCGGCGCCGGCAAGTCGACGCTGGTCAACCTGATGCTGCGGTTCTTCGACCTGGAGGACGGCCGCATCCTGATCGACGGCCAGGATGTCGCGACAGCCACCCAGGAAAGCCTGCGCACGCAGATCTCGGTGGTGACGCAGGACACCTCGCTGCTGCACCGCTCGATCCGCGACAACATCCGCTACGGAAGGCCCGACGCGACCGAAGCCGAGATCGTCGCTGCCGCGCAGCAGGCGCAGGCGCACGATTTCATCATGGAGCTCGAAGACTGGCGCGGCCGCCGCGGCTACGACGCCCACGTCGGCGAGCGCGGCGTGAAGCTCTCCGGCGGCCAGCGCCAGCGGGTCGCGATCGCGCGCGTGATCCTGAAGAACGCGCCGGTGCTGCTGCTCGACGAGGCCACCTCGGCGCTCGACAGCGAGGTCGAGGCCGCGATCCAGGCGAGCCTCGACACGCTGATGACCGGCAAGACCGTGATCGCCATCGCGCATCGGCTTTCGACCATCGCGCGGATGGATCGGCTGGTGGTGCTCGACCGCGGCCGCATCGTCGAGCAGGGCACGCATGCGGAGCTGCTGCGCAGCGGCGGGCATTATGCCGAGCTGTGGCGGCGCCAGTCCGGCGGCTTCATCGATTCCGAGCCGTCGGTGCAGGCGGCAGAGTAAGCAGGGCGCTGCGGCGCCGTCGCCGGTGGCGGATGCCGGCGAAACATGCTTGGCTGTCCTCAAAACAAAGACCGGGAGGACGCCATGACGGGATGGGCGCGCGCAGCGCTTGCTGCGGCATTGGCGATGGTCGCAAGCCTCACTGCGGCCCGGGCGCAGGACTATCCCAACGCGCCGATCCATGTGATCTGCGGCTTTCCGCCCGGCAGCACCGCCGACATCTCGATCCGCGTGGTCGGCGCACGGATGGGCCAGATCCTCGGCCAGCAATTCGTGATCGAGAACCGCGTCGGCGCAGGCTCGAGTCTCGCCGCGGTCCAAGTGGCGCGCGCACCGAAGGACGGCTACACGCTGTACGTCGGCAATGCCGCGAACGTCATCAACGCGGCGATGAGCTCGAACCTGAGCTTCGACTTCTACAAGGACTTCGAACCGGTCACGCTCATCACCTCGACGCCGACCGTGCTCGCGGTCACGCCCGAGCTCGGCGTCAAGAGCGTGAAGGAGCTGATCGCGCTCGCCAAGCAGAAGCCCGGCGAGCTGTCGTTCGGCTCATCGGGCGTCGGCAGCTCGACGCATCTGGCGCTGGAGCTGTTCAACTCGCTGGCCCAGGTGAAGATCACGCACATCCCGTATTCCGGCAGTCCGCAGGTCATCACCGACATGCTGGCCAACCGCGTGCACGGTTATTTCTCGCCGGCCTCCACCGTGATGGGCCACGTGCAGGCCGGCAAGCTCGTGGCGCTGGCCGTGACAGACCCGAAACGGAGCCCGATCATTCCCGAGCTGCCGACCATGATCGAATCGGGCGTGCCGGATTTCGAATCCGTGCTGTGGTTCGGCATCGAGGCGCCGGCCGGCACGCCGCAACCGATCATCGACAGGCTCGCGCGCGCCGCCAACGAAGCGGTGAAGTCCGACGAGGTGGTCAGATCGCTGAAGAGCCAGACGGTCGCGACCCTCGGCGGCACGCCGGAGGACTTCCGCAAACATCTTGAGAACGAACGCAAGCGCTGGACCGCAGTGGTCGAAGGCGCGGGCCTGCGAAAATAATAACATGACAAACGACTGGGGAGGATTTCATGGCGGGGGACACGCAGCCGAAATCGGCTGAGCTTGCGGCGCGGCTGGACCGGCTGCCGTTCTCGAAATGGCATCGCAACTTCTTTGCCGTGTGCTTCATCGGCGTGATGTTCGACGCCTGCGACTTCGCGCTGTTCGGCATGGCGCTGCCGCCGGTGGCGAAAGAGTTCGGACTGAATCCCGCGCAGGCCGGCCTGCTTGCCACGGTCGGACTGGTCGGTGCGTTTCTCGGCGCGCTGTTCTGGGGCACGATCTCCGACTACATCGGGCGGCGCACGTCGTTTGCCGCCACCATCGGCATCTTCTCGCTGTTCACCGGCCTCGTTGGAGCCGCCTGGAGCGTGCTGTCGCTCAGCGTGTTCCGCTTCCTCTCCAACTTCGGGCTCGGCGGCGAGGTACCGGTCGCGCTGACGCTCGCCTCGGAATACAGCCCGGCGCGCATCCGCGGCCGCATGACCGGCTCGATGATGGCGGCGTTTCCCTGCGGGCTCGCGCTCGCCGCGCTGGTCAGCCTGTGGCTCCTTCCAACCTATGGGTGGCGCGCGATCTTCATCGCCGGCGTCGTGCCGGCGGTGCTGCTGTTCTTCGTCCGCATCTTCATGCCGGAGTCGGCGCGCTACCTCGTCAGCCGCGGACGTGTCGACGAGGCCGAGCGGACCGTCGCCGAGATCGAGAAGAAAGCCGCCGAAGGCAAGCCGTTGCCGCCCGTGCCGGTGCAGCATGCGGCACCTGAGAAAATCGAAACCGGCGTCACGGTCGCGCAGCTGCTGGCGCCCGAGCGCCGCCGCCGCACGATCCTTCTTTGGATCGTGTCGTTCTGCTTCCTGTGGTCGTCGAACGGCATCATCTTCATGCTGCCGACGATCCTCATCCAGCGCGGGCTGCCGCTCACGCAAATTCTTGTGCTGCTGCTGGTGCAGGCGCTGGCCGCGATCGTGGGCTACGCGCTGTGCGGCTTCTTCATCGACTGGTACGGACGGCGGCCGGTACTGTTTCTCTACTATTTCGTCGGCGCCTTCTTCCATCTCTGGTTCGCCTACGCGACCGGGATGTGGCTCTACGTCGCGATCGCGGCGGTCGGCTGGGTCAATCCCGGCGTTTACGGCTCGACCGGCATCTATGTCAGCGAGCTGCATCCGACGCACATGCGGGCGACCGCCGTGGGCTGGTTCTTCGGCATCGGCCGGATCGGCTCGTTCCTGGCGCCGACCGTCGTGGGCTTCATGCTGCAGTTTGGCGCGGGCGCCTACGTGCTGCACACCTTCGCCCTCACCTTCCTGATCGCCGCGATCGCGCTCTGGTTCGTGGGCGTCGAGACCCGGGGCCGGACGCTCGAGGAGATCACCGCTCAGGCCGCCAGGGCCTGAGCACGCCAACCGGATCGCATCGCTCGCCTCAGTTCCGTACTATTCCGCCCTGAAGGATCAGCGCGCGGGTTGAGGAACGGAGACAGCGATGCGGGCGACGGTGATCGCAACCCTGGTTGCGGCCGGACTGGTGAGCCATGAGGCCGCGGCGCAGCCGCAAATCTTAGCGCCACAGGCCTCGTCGCGGTTCTGGCCTTCGGTGCAGAAGGTCTGCGACCAGACCGCCGCCGCCAAGCCCAATGAGCTCGCCACCAAGATCGCGCAGACCGCGCTCGACGAGCACTACCGCTTCGGCGGCCACCAGATCGATTCCAACGGCCGGCTGTTCCGCTTCGGCCTCGTCGAATCCGAGCAGGAGGAGGAAGCCTCCGGCGGCGAAGCGCAGCTCGGCCATCTCGGCTGGTGGCAGGTGCTGAAATACTGGCGGACGCTGTACGGCACCAATCCGAAGGTGGCCGCGCGTCTGCGGGTCTGGGGCTACGAGGAGGCATCGGCCTCGCGCAACGAGGACAAGGACGGCGCGCCGGACAAGGATCGTGCGCCGATGCACGACGAGGCCGCGATGGCCGATCGGACCACGATCTCGGTCGCCGATCTGATCCGGCTCGGCGCGCAGACCAAGAACCCGGACACCGTCGAGCTGCTGCGCGAGACCGCGTTCCGCTCGGCGATCGTCGACAATCCGTGGTCGGCCGCGTTCGTCAGCTATGCGGTCAAGACCGCGGCGCTGGGCGAGCAGGCCAATCCGTCGGAGGCGCAGAGCTTCGCCAAAAGCAGGTTTCCGTTCTCGGCCGCGCATCGCGACTACATCCTCGCCGCGTTCAAGACCAGCATCGCGGATGCGGCCGCCGGCAAGGCGTCGACTAAAGACGGACATCTGTACCGCGCCTGCCCGGTCTACACGACCGAACCGCGCGTCGGCGATCTCATCTGCTATCACCGCGAGCGGGAGCTGAAAGACTCCAGCGACGCCACGGTCCGCGACATCATCATGGCCGATGCCCGAGCCGGCCGGCCCGAGACGGTGATCAGCCAGAATCACTGCGATGTCGTGGTCCATGTCGATCGCGAGGCGCTGAAGGTCTACGTCGTCGGCGGCAACGTTGCGCAGTCGGTAACCGTGAAGAAGCTCAGGCTCCGCCGCGACATGAAGTTCGCCGAGAACCGGAGCGGCTGCGGCGACTGGACCTTGCCGCCGCCGTCGGCCGGAGTCCCGGCCGGGCCAAGCCTGCGCGACGGCTGCTCGCTCAACGAGAAGAAGTGGTTCGTGCTGCTGCAGATGCGGTGAGCGTGTCACTCGCCACAACGGGGTGTCATTGCCGGGCTTGACCCGGCAATCCATGAACGACTGCGTCGAAGGCAGTTGTAGGAGCGTGCGTCGTTGCGCCACCGTGTGGACCCGCGGGTCAAGCCCGCGGGTGACGGTCGGTGGGTGTGGGACGGGCGTGCTTCAATTCAAATGGGAAGTGCGTCAGCCCCCGAGCTTGATCCCCGCCTCGCGCACGACCTTGGTCCACTTCTCGGTCTCGGTCGTGATGAAGCTTTTGAATTCGTCCGGCGTGGTGTGGCGGTATTCGACGTTCAGCGTCTTGAAGCGCGCCTGCACGTCGGGCTGCTTCAGCACCTCGTTCATGCCGGCGTTGAGCTTCTTGGCGATATCCGGCGGCGTGCCGGCGATGACGAACAGCCCGTTCCACTCGTAGGCTTCGAAACCCGGGATGGTGTCCTGCACGGCCGGCAGGTCGGGCAGCGTGCCGAGCCGGCCCTTGCCGGTGTGCGCGATCGCCTTCACCTGTCCGGACTGCACCAGGCCGACCGACGACGAGCCGTTGGAGAAGAAGAACTTCACCTGACCGCTGATCACGTCCTTCAGCGCGTCGCCGCCGCCGCGATACGGGATGTGGTTGATCGGCACCTTGGCCATGTACTTGAGCAGCTCCAGGCAGAGGTGCTGCAGCGTGCCGTTGCCGGACGACGCGAAGTCGAGCCCGCCGGGCGTCTTCTTGGCAAGCTCGATGATGTCGGTGACGGTCTTGGCCTCGACCGAGGGCGTCACCAGCAGGAGGTTCGGCACCAGCGAAACCAGCGCCACCGGCACGAAATTCTTGCCGTAGTCGAACGGCAGATTGGAATAGAGCCCCGGGTTGATCGAGAACGCGGTGGCATCGTGCAGGATCGTGTAGCCGTCGGGCTCGGCCTTGGCGGCAATCGACTCGGCGATGGTGCCGCCGGCGCCGCCGCGATTGTCGATGACGAACTGCTTGCCCCAGAGCTCGCCGAGCTTCTGGTAGACGATGCGCGCCGTGGTGTCGGCGCCGCCGCCCGCCGGATAGGGCACGATCACCTTGACGGGCTTGGTCGGCCATTCGGCCTGCGCCTGGGCGCGCGTCGCACCGAGTGCCACCGCGCCTGGCACCAAAGCACTTGCCGAAGCCGCCAGCAGTTTCCGCCGTGTGAGCATGCCATCCTCCCCGTTTATTGGACGGCAGACTAGCGGATCGGGCGTAACCCGAACAGACAAAGCCGGGCGCGCGAAACGTCGCGCACCCGGCTCAACTGAGAACCAAACTCTACGGACTTGCTACTTGCTCGCGACTTCCGACTTCCGGCTCAGCGAGATCGCGACGTTCTGCAGCTCGGTGCCCGGCGCCTGGATCGAGATCGACTGCTGGTTGGCGACCGTGTTGAGCACGAGCGCCGCCGAGATCGGGCCCGACACGCGCACCTTGATGGAGCCGCCGTTGCCGCTGCCCTCGATGCTGCCGCCGACGCCGAGATTCTTTTCACTCCAGGTGCCGGTGACAGCGCCGTTGCTGTAGCTGGCGTTGCTCTGAAGCTCGAACGTGAAGCTGTCGCTGGCGCAGCGCAGGGTCAGATCGACATTCGCGCCCGTGTCGGCAACATTGTAGTTGGCGCGGCAGCGGATGCGCTCCTTGGCGCCGTTCGACATCGTGATGGTGCCGTTGCCCGACCAGGCGCCGGCCAGCGCCGCGAACGGGCCGGTCGCAGCCTCAACGGCGGACGGCAGCGCCACAAGCGCCAGCAGGCCAGCCGCCGCCATGGCGGACTTCGTGTGCAATTTCAGTGATTTGATGTTGCCAAACATGATCGACGCTCCCCAGTATCGATGGGTACGTCGTATAGTCGAAGGAAGCTGAAAAAAGGTTCATGGAAGCGGCAACTAATTGGTTAAACCAGGCCTGCGGCCGGGTGGACGGCCGAATTCGCGGCCGTCCGGTTTTGACCAACGAGGTGCGCCATGGACCCAAAAGTCAAAAGAGGGACGCCGAGACACATGTCCAAGCCCGACCCGAAGACCAAAGGGCCTCGCCAGGAGGAGCCGAAGATCCGCCGGACGCTGCATTTCCGGTTCACGCTGGCGGGCGCCTCGGAGCAGATGATCGCGATGATCAAGTCGTCGGCGCCGCTCTATCAGATGTTCACCGACGCCAAGGTGCGGCTGCTGCAGAATGTCGACGATCCCAGCCGATTCCTGCAGGAAATCGAATACGACGCGCCGGAATCGCTCGAGCTCAACCGCCAGCAGCTTGCCAGCGATCCTCGCGTGCAGACCTATCTGCAGGCGTGGCGCTCGATGTTTCCCGGCGCCGTTGAGATCGAGGTGTTCAAGGTCATCTGACGGCGTTCATTTCACCGTTGCACTCTGTCCTTATCGCTCGGATCGGTCATCAGACCCGCTGTTTCGCATTGAGACGGCCGCCGCCGCCTCGGCTAAAATGGCCGAGGGGGTCGCTTTGAATATTTAAGGAGAATGCAAAATGAAGATGCGTGCTCTTGCCCTGTCTGCCAGCGCGCTCCTCGCGGGTCTTGCGATCAGCGCCGCGCCCGCCCAGGCGCTGACCATGAAGGAATGCAGCGCCAAGTACAAAGAGGCGCAGACCGCCGGCACCCTCAACGGTCAGAAATGGAATGACTTCCGCAAGGCCAACTGCGGCAGCGACGCGGCGGCGACGCCGGCAGCAGCGCCCGCGGGTGACGCCAAGCCTGCCGCGACGGCGACAACCACCGCGAAGCCCGCGACGACAGCTTCGAAGCCTCCGGCCTCGACCCCGGCCGCGGCCGGCAATGCGGTGTTCCCCACCGCCGTCGATGCGAAATACTCGAAAGAGTCCGAAGGCAAGGCCCGGATGCACACCTGCCTGGACCAGTACAACGCCAACAAGGCCAGCAACGGCAATGGCGATCTGAAGTGGATCCAGAAGGGCGGCGGCTACTACAGCGAGTGCAACAAGCGTCTGAAGGGCTGAGCAGGCCATTCAACATCGATCCGAGACGGCGCGAGAATCCTCGCGCCGTCTGAAGGCGTGATTTCTCGGAAAACAGGAGGCGGCACCATGGGTATCTTCGGCAACATCATCGGCGCGATTTTCGGTCACAGCTCGCCCGCGGCGGCGGCCGCGGCAACCGGCGAAACGGCACCCGCCGCGCCCGGCGCGCCGCCGGTCGACGTGGCGGCGATCCTCGACAAGGCCGCGGCGGCGAAGAAGGAAAAGCTGGCGTGGAAGACGTCGATCGTCGACCTGATGAAGGTGCTCGACCTCGACAGCGGGCTGGGCGCCCGCAAGGAGCTCGCCAAGGAGCTGAAATACACCGGCGACACCAATGACTCGGCGAGCATGAACATCTGGCTGCACAAGCAGATCATGACGAAGCTCGCCGCCAATGGCGGCAAGCTGCCGGCGGACATCAAGACCTGAGCCGACTGCGGCTCCCGGACGGCTGATGCGGCTCTTGTCCCATCTCCCGCTTGCGGGAGAGGGTGGCGAGCGCACCAGCGCGTTTACGCGCGTCTTCGACGCACTAGGCGAGCCGGGAGAGGGCTCTTGTTGCGGCACCCCTCTCCCCCCTCGCATTCGCTCGGGACCCTCTCCCCGCTTCGCGGGGCGAGGGGGCCAAATCGCAACGGCGAACCACACCCGATACCCTGAAAAAAGCACCGGCGCGCGCCAGGAGGTGGGCCTGACGCGCGCTGGGCCGCGGATGTAAAGCGAGGCGAAGTGATGAGCCTTACATCGCAGGCAGGATGGCGATGTCGCGAATGCCGCTCACGCCCTTGATCTGCACGCTAGGCGTGGCCTTGCCGGTTGCGAGATCGACGCTGAGCAGCCAGTCGCCGGACATCAGCCAGGCTTCGTTCTTGCCGTTGCCGTCGGACCAGATGTCGAAGCCGACGGTGTCGACCTTGATGCCGAGCTTGCCGACCGCGTTGAGGATGCCGTCATTCGGCGGCGCCTGCTTGACCAGCGCGCCGATCGTGCCGTCGATGTTGTAGAGCGCGGTCTCCTTGGCGCCCTTCACCGAGTTGATGTAGGCGCCGGCCACCACGTTCGGCTTCTCGCCCTTGTGCATGTCGGTGTCGGCGAACTTGTGCGAGCCGTCGGTCGTCACCTTGCCGTCGTCGACATTGACGCGGAGACTGGTGCCGTCGTTGCTCATCAACCGCAACCGGTCGGCGACCGGGTTGAAGTCGACCGTGGCCCAGGAGCCGGCCGCGAGCGTCTTCTCGAGCTTCGACTTCATGGTCGCCTTGCCGGTCGCGAGATCGACCGTGTAGATGCCGCCGTCGTCGCCGACCGCATAGAGCATGTTGTCGGCCGGACGCACGTCGAAGCCCAGCACCTTGCCGGGCATGCCGGAGATCTTCCAGGTCTTGACCACGGCCTTCTTGCTGGTGTCGACGATCGAGACGGTGTTGTCGCCCGAAAGCGCCGCCACCTCGGCAGCCTGCGCCGCCGTCGCTCCGATCAGCAGGGCCGCCGAGGCGGCCAGAATGGTACGGATGTTCATGGCACTCTCCCTTGGAATCGCTGTCGCCTGTTGCGACCAATCCGGATACGGGCGGATGCGGGAGACGGATGCGGAAGGCGTGCGTAAAAGAAAGTTGAGCGGCCTGCATCCAAAGCCGTGAAGCCGCGGTAGACGGCTGTGACATTGGCCCGACTTACGTCTTTTTGGGTCTTTTCGTAGGATAGCTCGCAGGCTGGTAACCGATGACCACCGACGCTCACGCCGACAGCGCGATCGAAGCGCAGGTCGCCGCCGCCATCGCCCGCTGCGCCGCGGGCGAGCGGGCGGCGCTCCGCGTCATCTATGACATCGAGGCGGGCCGCATGGTCGGCGTGGCGCGGCGCATGCTGCGGCGGCAGGACCTTGCCGAGGAGGCCGTGCAGGACGCCTTCATGCGGCTGTGGCGCTCGGCCCGCACGTTCGATCCGGCCAAAGGCGCGGCGCGAAGCTGGCTCTACGCCATCCTGCGCAATTGCGCGCTGACCATCCTGCGCGACGAGAGCCGCTTCACCGCCGATGAAGACGTCGGCGAGCAGGCCGCGCCGATGACCGAAAGCGCGCTGACGCGATTGCCGGAGAACAGCGCGCTGCGGCGCTGCCTCGAGCGGCTCGACGCGCAGCGCCGCGCCGTGGTGGTGCTGGCCTATGTGCACGGGCTGTCGCACGGGGAGCTTGCCGGCAAGCTCGGCGTGCCGCTCGGCACGGTGAAGAGCTGGGTGCGGCGAAGCCTCATCTCGTTGCAGGAGTGCATGGGATGACGATCACCCGCGACGACAAGGCCCTGGCCGGCGAGTACGTGATCGGCGTGCTCGAAGGCGACGCGAAGACGGCGGTGGAGCAACGCATGGCGAATGATGCCGAGTTCGCACGCGAGGTCGAAGCCTGGCGCACGCGTTTCGCGGTGTTCGACGACACCACGGACACGCAGGCCGCGGGCGACGCGCTCTGGCGCAGGATCGAGTCCGGCATGTCGGCCAGCGCTGCGAGCGAACCCGCGCGGCCTTCGCTGTGGTCGCGGTTCTGGAACAACCTGCCGGCGTTGCGCGCCGCGGCGCTGGGCACATCGCTTGCCGCACTGTTGCTCGCGATCGGCTTGGGCTTCGCGCTGCGCGCCGCCTATCAGCAGCCGACCATGATCGCGGTGCTGGTCGACGGCAATCGCACCGGCGCCGTGGTGCAGGCCTTCGCCGACGGCCGCGTGGTGCTGATGCCGCTGACCGAGATCAACGTGCCGGCCGGCAAGGCCATCGAGGTGTGGACCCTGCCGAGCCGCGAGCGCGGGCCGGTGTCGGTCGGCCTGATGGACCGGGCGCGCTCGCTGACGCTGTCGCTGAAGGACCTGCCGGCGCCCAAGCCCGATCAGCTGTTCGAATTGACGCTCGAGCCCGCCACCGGCTCGCCGACCGGACGGCCGACCGGGCCGGTGCTGTTCAAGGGCAACACCGCGATGGCGCTGTAAACGTAGAAGAAGAAAGAGTCGTCAGACCGACGGGTTGAGCCGCAGCTCGCCCGGGAAGCTGAGATTGCCGCCGAGACGGCGGCGGCCGTCGGACAGAGCGGTGCGCGCGGCGCGAAGGTCCGCGACGACGCGCAGCAGCGAGAACACCTGCCGCGGTTGCTGGAACAGCGAGCGCGCCACCGCGAACACGTCTGGGCGACCGTCGGAGCGCATGCCGACGAGGGCTGCCGGCGGCAGGGTCCGCTCGGCCGGATCGATGATCACCCGGCAGGCCGCGAACGGCACGCCGTGGCGCGCGGCGATCTTCGCCGCGATGTGGGATTCCATGTCGCAGGCGACGGTGCCGTGGGTCTCGTGCAGTTCCCGCTTGTCGGCTTCCGCAACGACCGGCGCATCGACGCCTGAAATATCGGCATGCACCGCCTTGGGCAGCGCGTGCAGCAGCTTCTGCGACCAGCGGGTGTCGGTCGGGATGCGGACGCCGTCGGTGATCACGCCGGAGGCAACCACCCAGTCACCTGGCGCCAAACCGGGCGCGAGCCCGCCGGCAATGCCGATGCTGATGATGCCGCTGCCGCCGGCCTCGACCGCCGCTTCGAGCTTGTCGATATAGCGCTGCGCGGCTCCGCAGAGGACGGAAACCCCTGGTCCGGCAGCGACTTGAGCCTCAAAGGAAAGGCAGGTGACAGCGATAATCGGTCGATCGTTCACGTTGTGGCCCTTCAGGATCGAACGGCCACAGAGTGGAATCGCATTCGAGCCCCCGTCCCCATTAATAGGCAGCGTACACACAGGAACAAAGCACACGCCATTCCAATTCGCTGCACTGCGAACAACTCACAGCAGGGTGTGATTAATGGGTCACACCCTGGTCACACAAGCAGATTCTGCGCGATTTCCGCCGGTTCCGTCGAGGAACCTTAAAGTCTGGCGAGTCTCTTCAGAGTTTGGCGATTTTGGCGTCCTCGATGATCTTTTTGTACATGGGAACCTCCTTGGCCACCCGCTCCATGTGCTGCTGGCCGGTCTTGGCGGTGACCTCGAAGCCGGCCTGGGTCAGCTTGTCCTTGAAGTCGGGCTTGGCCAGGACGCCGAGCGCGGCCTTTTCCAGCTTTGAGACAATCTCCGGCGGGGTCTTCACCGGGGCCATCAGGGCGCAATAGGTCTCGAACACGAAGTCGTTGAAGCCGGCCTCGGCCATGGTCGGAATGTCCGGCAGGTCGTGCCAGCGCTTGGAGCCGGTGACGGCGAGGCCCTTGATGGTGCCGGACTTGATCTGCGGATGCGCAGGCGCCAGCACGCCGGACGAAAGCTGCACGGTGCCGCTGATCAGCGCCTTCAGCGCGTCGCCGCCGCCGGCGAACACCACCGTGGCCATGCCGGACAGCCCCTCGCGGGCTTTCAGCACCTCGGCCTCGAGTTGCGGCGTGGTGCCGATCGGCGGCGCCGAGACGTTGAACTTGCCGGGGTCTTTCTTCGCCAGCGCCACGAACTCCTTCATCGAGTTGACGCCGAGGCCGGGCTGCACCGCAAAGACATTCGGCGAGACGGCGAGCTCGCAGACCGCCGCGAAGTCCTTGAACGGATCGTAGGGCAGCGAATTGTACAGGCCCGGATTGACCGCAAAGGCGCTGGTGGTGAGCAGGATGGTGTAGCCGTCGGGGTCGGAGCGCGCCACATAGCCCATGCCGATGTTGCCGCCGGCGCCGCCCTTGTTCTCCACCACCACCGAGCCGCCGAGCGGCTCGCCCATGGCCGAGGCCATGAAGCGCGCGATGATGTCGGAGGGGCCGCCCGGCGTGTTGGCGACCACGATCCGAACCGGCCGGTCCGGATAGGCCGCGAAGGCGGAGCGCGTGATCAGGCTCGGTGCGGCAAGGCCCGCGGCGAGGGCTGCGGCCGATTTCAGAACCTTGCGCCGCGACGGCGCGATGGTGCGCGAAGAACCCACGGTCATCCCTCCCGAATTTTGCCGAGCTTTATTTGCTTCATGCTAGGAAGTTGCGTCCCACGCTGCAACCGGAACTAGCGCCGCAGGGCCTGCGCGGTCGCGGCATCGGCCGGGAAAAACGCCTCGACGGCAAGCTCGGACAGCGTCACGTCGACCGGCGTGCCGAACACCGTGGTGGTGCTGAAGAAGGCGAGCGTACCGGACGGCGTGACCAGCTCGAACGGCACGACGATGCCGGCGTAATCGCGCGGCGCCTCCACACGGCCTGACGCGGCGCCATGCGCCGGATAGAGCTTCAGCTCCTCCAGCAGTGCCGAAAGCTTCTCATCCGCAGTCGCCTCGATCTGCTGACGCAGCCGCTGCAAGAGATGCGCGCGCCATTCGGCGAGATTGGCGATGCGCGGCGCGAGCCCCTTGGGATGCAGGCTCAGCCGCAGCACGTTCACCGGCGGCTTCAGCAGCGCCGCGTCGATGCCGGCAAGCAACGGCGCGACCGCCTTGTTGGCCGCCACCATGGTCCAGTGCCGGTCGACGGCGAGCGCCGGAAACGGCTCGTGCGCGGCGAGCACCAATTCCACCGCCTGACGCGCCGCGGCGAGCGACGGATGATCGAGCGCGCGCTCCGTAAATTTCGGCGCGAAGCCCGCCGCGACCAGCAGCGTGTTGCGCTCGCGCAGCGGCACGTTGAGATGCTCGGCGAGCTTCAGCACCATGTCGCGCGAAGGGCTGGCACGGCCGGTTTCGAGGAAGCTCAGGTGCCGCGCCGAGATCTCGGCGTCGACCGCCAGTTCGAGCTGGCTCATGCGGCGGCGCTGCCGCCATGAGCGAAGATGGTCACCGATGGTCTGGGTCTGGCTCATGCGGGAAAAATAGCAGCCGCGCGACCGATCGCCATGACCTCCGAGGTAATCGACCGCCTTCCCTGGTCGCGAATAGATGGCGGCAGCTTCAACAGACAGGAGGTTGCCATGACTGCCCTTCCCCAAATTTCGAATCCAGCTTCCACTTCGGCCGGCTCGGTTCGTGACATGCCGCTGGTGCGCGCCGCGCTGCTCATCGACGCGGTCGCGAGCGGGCTCACCGCCGCGCTGCTGATCGCGGGCGCCGATCTGCTGCGCGACTGGCTCGGGCTTCCGGTCGTGCTGATGCGCGAGGCCGGCCTGATCCTCGCGGTGTATGTGGCGCTCGTGGTGGTCGCGGCGACCCGCGCGCAGGTCTCGCCCCGCGCGGTCTGGGCCGTGATCGTCACCAACGTGGTCTGGGCGCTGGCGAGCTTTGCGATCCTCGAAACCGGCATGATCGCACCGACCACGCTCGGCATCGTGTTCGTCGCCGGCCAGGCGCTCGCCGTGCTGGCGCTCGGCGCGCTGCAATATGCCGCACTGAGACGGTCGTAACCGGCTGTTCCGCCACGCAAGCCGCCGGGCCGAAAGCCCGGCGGCTTTGCTATACGCTCTGCGAATACGGCCCTGCCGCTCCGCCGGTCGCCACCGGTCCGCCATCCCCTTATTAGTACGGCCATCGGCTGTAACAAAAAGCAAAGGGAAGGAACCCCATGCGCGTTGTCTTCGCGGCGCTTGCCGCGGCTCTCACCGTCTTCTCCACGATCCTGCCGTCGCAGGCGCTCGACTATCCCAACCGCCCGGTCCGCGTGCTGATTCCGTTCACGGCGGGCGGCGCGCCCGACGTGCTGATGCGGCTGGTCGGCCAGGCGCTCTCGGAGAAGTGGGGCCAGGGCGTGGTGATCGAGAACCGCGCCGGCGGCAACACCATGGTCGGCACGGTCGCGGCGGCGAAGAGCGCGGCGGACGGCTACACGCTGCTGCTCGCCGCCGACCAGACGTTTGTGCTCAACCCGCTGCTCTATGCGTCGCTGCCCTATTCGATGAAGGAGCTCGACGCGGTCGCGCTCATGGCGTCGATCCCGCACATGCTGGCGGTCGCCAACAAGGTGCCGGTGTCGAACGTCAAGGAGCTGATCGCGCTCGCCAAAGGCAAGCCCGACACCGTCACGTTCGGCACCACGGGCGCCGGCACCATCCAGCGCATCGCCACCGAATATTTCGCCGCCATCGCCGGCGTGAAGCTCGTGCACGTGCCCTACAAGGGCGCCAACGAAGCCACGATGGCGATCCTGCAGGGCGAGATCGACATGACCATCAACGGCATGTCGAACATCCTGCCTCATATCGAGGGCGGCAAGCTGAAGGCGCTCGCGGTCTCGACCGCCGAGCGCAATCCGCTGGTGCCGAACATCCCGACCATGCAGGAGGCCGGCGTGCCGGGCTACACGTCGCAGGGCTCGTTCGGGCTGTTTGCTCCCGCCGGAACGCCGCGCGAGATCCGCAACAAGATCGCGGCCGACGTGGCGGAGGTGCTGTCGCGTCCCGACGTGAAGAAAGCGCTGGAGGCGCGAAGCTTCGTGGTCACGAGCATGGGCCCGGATGCGTTCGACAAGTACATGGCGTCCGAGCTGGTGAAGTGGGACGCGGTGATCAAGCGCGCGAATATCAAGGCGGATTGATTGCCAAACGTGTGCAACAAACTCCGCCGTCATTCCGGACGCCGCGCAGCGGCGATCCGGAATCCATAACCACGACTTGGGGTTATGGATTCCGGGTTCGCGCCTTTCGGCGCGCCCCGGAATGACGCCGGTGGGCGGACTCGCGTCGAGTATTCTCTGATTCAATTTTCAAACAGCCCTGCAGACGTGATTCATCGGCCCCGGAAAAGCTAAGGCGCGGGGCGCCGCCTTCATTTCCTTCTCCCTCAAACATGAGGGAGGGGAGCGCCGGTCAGGCGCAACGTCTTGGTCTGGCACCTTATGAGGGTGCCGCCTGCCGTGTGACCGGCAGGCGCGCCCTCCGGCGCTCCACCGTGGCGATTTTTGACGAGGCCCCCGGACTTCTTCGCCGGACCGAAGGGCTCAAGCCACTCACGTTATCCAGGCAGCATTCACGCTGCCCTTCATCCGACAAGTCGCAGCCACTGAAGGCGGCCCCCTCATCGGGGGCGGCCGGTGACCTCGCTCCCTGGGACGGGGTTACAAATCCCGCCTGCAGGCGCCACACCCTGCTCTGCCAACCAAGTGTCCCTAGACGACACCCTCAGATGAGCAAGGCATGCCCGGTGTAGGCGGGGACGCGCGGGCGGGAAAGATTAATTCCGCAAACGCAAGCTCCATCAACATCGTTGCGGATGCATCCAATGATGCCGGCGCCGGGCCCGCATTCACATATCTTTCCCGAAGCTTCAGTCGGAGTCGGAGAGCTCGCGCTCCTCGAACTCGAGCGTCGCCGCCGCGATGTTCTTCTGCACCTCGGCCAGGCCGTGCAGAAGCTGCTGCACCTCGCGGGCCGCAAGCGAACTCACCGACATCTTGACGACGTCGCGGGCCAGCGGAATCAGATCGCGCTTCAGACCCTGCCCCTTCGGCGTCAGGCAGACATGCCACTTGCGCCGGTCGGTCTTGTTCTGCACGCGCCGGACCAGGCCGCGGCCCTCCATGTTGCGGATCGCGGACAGCGTGGTCGGCTCCATGGTGCCGATCCGCTTCGACAGCTCGCGCTGGGTCAGGCCGTCCTCGTGCCAGAGCGCGCGCAGGAAGTACCACATGCCGAGCGTGACGCCGTAGGGCTCGATCTTGATCTGCAGGAACCGCTGCAGCGCACGGTGCGTGGCGCGGACCTGGTAACCGACGCTTTCCTCGAACGGGAGATCGTCAACATCCTTCCGGCTCGACGCCTCCGATTGCCGCGGGCGGCGCTTGCCGGATTCTTTCATTTTCATCGTTTTTCGGGGCTTGAGCGGCAACAGCCGCGACAATCGAACAAATTCTCAAAGCATGATGCCAGCGCCGCACATGCCGCTCAAGCGCATTGCGCGCGCGGTTCCTCCCCCGGCCGTTTCCGCTCGCCGGAAAACGGCTCGGCACAATTCGACGACAAAGACCTCCCGGCCAGGCGATCTGGAACGGGTTGCGGATTTTTACTTAGGAGACTAAGTATTATCCGGTCACCGAACGCCGAGACCGCGATGGCAACCGATCCGTCCGACGCCCCGCAACTGACCCTCATCGTCACCCGGAAATCCCGGATTGCGGACGACATCACCCTGTTCGAGCTCCGCGACAGCGGCGGCGGCGAGCTGCCGGCCTTCTCGCCGGGCTCCCATGTGGCTGTGACGACGCCCGCGGGACAGAAGCGGCGATATTCGCTTTGCAACGACTGCGCAGAGCGCGACCGCTATGTCATCGCCATCAAGCAGGAAAAGGCCGGCCGCGGCGGCTCGCTGAGCTTCACGACCGGCGTGAACGAGGGCGACCGGGTGCAGGTCGACGCGCCTGCCAACGAATTCCAGATGTCGGAGGCCGAACCCAAAAGCCATATCTTCATCGCCGGCGGCATCGGCATCACGCCGATCCGCTCGATGATCAGCCACCTCGTCAGACGCGGCAAAGAAAACTTCCGGCTCTACTATTTCACGCGCACGCCTTCGATGATGGCGTTCCGCGACGAGTTCTCGGCGCCGGAGTTCGCCGGCAAGGTCGTGCTTCATCACGACGACGGCGATCCCGACAAGGCCTACGATCTGTGGCCAGTGCTCGAAGAGCAGCGCGGCGCGCACCTCTATTGCTGCGGCCCGCGCGGCCTGATGGATGCGGTCCGCGACATGACCGGGCACTGGCCGGACTCCGCGGTGCATTTCGAGGACTTCGTCGGCGCCACCGCCAACCGCGCGGACGACACCGCGTTCACGGTCAATCTGGCGAAGAGCGGCCAGCGGTATGAAGTGGCCGCAGGCGCATCGATCCTGGATACGCTGCGCAAGAACGGACACGTTCTGCCCAGCTCCTGCGAAAGCGGCACCTGCGGCACCTGCCGGACCCGCTTCACGGCCGGCGAGCCTGACCACAGGGACCTCGTGTTGTCCGACCGGGAGAAGCAAAACGAGATCATGATCTGCGTTTCGCGGTCGAAGACCGGCGAGCTCACGCTGGACATCTGAAACGGAGCAACACGTGCCCGAACCACTCCGTCTCGGCGTCATCGGACTTGGCCGCGCCTTCACGCTGATGCTTCCCACGCTGTCGCGCCATCCTCTGGTGCGCCTCGCAGCCGCATTCGATCCGCGCGCGGACGCACGCGCGCGCTTTGCCGAGGAGTTCGCAGCACACGCCCACGACGCCGCGGAAGCGCTATGCGCCGATGATTCCGTGCAGGCGGTATACGTCGCGTCACCGCATCAGTTTCACGTCGAGCATGTGAAGCTCGCGGCGAAGCATCGCAAGCACGTGCTGGTCGAGAAGCCGATGGCGCTCACCGTGCCGGAGTGCCGCGACATGATCGCTGTGGCGCGCGACGCGGGCGTGCATCTCCTCGTCGGCCACAGCCACAGCTTCGACAAGCCGTATCTGCGCACGCGCGAGCTGATCGACAGCGGCCGTTACGGACGCGTGACCATGCTGAACGCGCTGAACTTCACCGACTTCCTTTACCGTCCGCGGCGGCCCGAGGAGCTCGACACGCGGCAGGGCGGCGGCGTGGTGTTCAGCCAGGGCGCGCACCAGGTGGACGTGATGCGTCTGCTGATGGGCGCGAAAGCACGTTCGGTCCGCGCGCTCACCGGACAGTGGGATCCGAAACGGCCGACGGAAGGCGCCTTCAACGCCCAGGTCGCGTTCGAGGGCGGCGCGTTCGCCTCGCTGACCTATAGCGGCTATGGGCATTACGACACGGACGAGCTCAACGATTGGCTCGGAGAGCTCGGACAGCAACGCAATCCCGATTCCTACGGAACGGCGCGGGCTCTGCTGAAAACCGCCAGCACTCAGGACGAGGAAACGCAGTTGAAGAACCGCAGGGCCTACGGCACAGCGGGAACCGATGCCTTCCTGCCGGGCGCATCCCCGGCGCACAATCATTTCGGCTTCATCGTGGTCAGTTGCGAGAAGGCCGATCTCCGCCCGACGCCTCGCGGGATCTTCGTCTATGGCGACGACACGCGTCATTTCGAGCCGCTGGAAAAGCCTGTCGTGCCGCGGGCCGAGGTCATCGACGAGTTGCACGCGGCCGCAGTGCTCGGCAAGCCGCCGCTGCATTCGGGCGAATGGGGGCTGGCCACGCTCGAAATCTGCCTCGGCATTCTGCAGTCCGCCGGTCAGAGCACCGAGATCAGCCTCAACCACCAAATCTGACAGGCCTCACGGTTCTCCAGTCGCACCGGAATTGCTGGCTCGCGCCGCAATGATGGCGATCGTGTCGTTCTCCGCCGCCGCCGCGGTCTTGTAGCGCGGCGCCGTGGTGACGAACGGCTGTTCGGCATCGGCGGGATGATAGATCTCCACCAGGTAGAGACCCGATCGGCCATCCTGCACCGCCTCGATCCGGATCAGTGCCATTCGTGGTCCTCGTCAAACACAGATTCTAGAGTACGATTCCACATCACCGAGTCGATCTGTGCAGCACTGGGTCCCCGCTTTCGCGGGGAACGAACGGCTCACAGTCCGGCGAACTCCCTCCCCGTTCGTCCCCGCGAAAGCGGGGACCCAGGGCCACAATTCCGAATCTTCGATTTGAGCGGATCGGACTCTAAGCCGCGGCGCCGGCCATCGCGCGATCGGTCTCGTCCTCCTCCATGCCGCGCAGCACCGCGACCTCCTCATCCGAGGCGCCAAGCGTCCGCCACGGCACCGTCTTCTCGACGATGCCCTGGTACGAGCGCAGCTTCGCCTGCGGCAGCCGCGCCGGCAGATGACCGATCACGCGGCCGTTTTCCTTGAACGCGTTGACGGCATCGAGCATCAGCCGGCGGAACTGGACGATCGCGATGTCGCTCGCGCCGAGCCTTTCCTGGGTGCGGTCCGCGATTCCACCCATGGATTCCCACATCGCGATATCCTGGTTGGGAATGCCCGGAATGCCGGTGAAGTGTCCTTCCTTCATCAGCGACCGGTCCTGCAGGTAGTTGTTGTGGGCGTGCCGCTTGATCGGCCGGAACGCTTCGTCGACGTCCTCGCCGACCTGCAGCACGCAGAACTTGCGCCACGCATCGGTGTCGATGCCCACCTGATCGCCTTCCGCCCAGGCAATGAACTGGAAATAGCTGCTGCTGTCGTTTCTCGGAACGATGACGGTCGCGACGTTGTAAGAGCTGTTCGGCGGGATCAAAGCGATGAACGGCGCCACATAGGTCGTGATGCGCACGTAGTCGTGCGTGTTCGCATCGGTGATCGGACGGCGGATGGCGGCATATCGCATGCCGTAGTTCGTGAGCTGCACCTGGATGCGCGGGTTCTTGTCGGTCGAAGGCCGCACCCAGTGGTCACCTTTCGCGCTGGCGGCCCCCCTGGCCGGTCGCATGTCCGACGAGTGAAGGCTCGACGAGTGGGCGGAATCGATCTGCCCTTCCATGATCTGCGCCCAGTTGCAGGGCAGCTCGATCTTGGCGATCGCGACGCGCGCGTCGGCGTGTGGCGCCCAGGGCGGCGCCTCGAACTCCGGCATGCTCTCCGGCGGGCCCATATAGGTCCAGACGAAGCCGCCGGCCTCCCGGGCCGGATACGAGATGTGCTTCACCTTCTCGGTGAGCTGGCTCTGCTTCGGCTCAGACGGCATGTCGATGACGGTGCCGTCCACGTCGAACTTCCAGCCGTGATAGAGGCAGCGCAGACCGCAGTCCTCGTTGCGGGCGAAAGCCAGCGACGCCTTGCGGTGCGGGCACGACTCGCCGAGCACGCCCAGCTGTCCGTTGGTGTTGCGGAACACGACGAGTTTCTCGCCGAACAGCTGGACCCGCACCGGCGCGCCGTCCGGCTCGGATACCTGCTCGGACAACACCGCCGGCACCCAATGCCGTCGCATCAACCGTCCCATCGGCGCATTGCCTTCGACGCGGCACAGCAGCTCGTTTTCGGACGCGGTCAGCATGGTCCACCTCCTCGGTCGGGTCAGCCTGCAGGCTGCGCTGCCAGCCCACAAGCCAAATTACTTAGGAACCTAAGTTTATAATAAGACCTCCGTGTCCCGGCGTCCAGAGGGCAATTCGCGGACGAAGCGAGCGGGTCCGCGGAACCCAACAGGTGAGGATTTTTCAGCCGAACCTGCTGGTTAAGCGACGCAACACACCGACGATGGCTGCGAGCCCGTGCAGCCGGTCACGGCTCGATCGCGTCGGCCTTGAGCGTCAGCTCGCGCGCCGCCGCGGTCAGCGCGGCCAAGAACTTCTTCGCCGCCTCTTTCGCGGTCATCGCGCTGGCCACGAAGGTAATGCCGATGGCGCCGATCGGGGACAGCCGGTTCTCGACACAGACCGCGATGGAGTCGGTGGTCGGAAAAATTCCGCGCGGACGGCTGGCGTAACCTTGCGATCGGGCCTGCTCCAGATATTGCGCAACGACGCCGGGTTCGTGGGCGATCGAATCCAGCGGGTCTTTCGACCTCTTGAGCTTGCGCAGCACGCCGTTCAGCGCGACTTCGTCCAGGCCGGACAGATACGCGATGCCCAACGAGGTGTGCAGCACAGGCAGGCGCCATCCCACGGCGGCGCGGTCGAACACCAACGGGCTGTTCGGACGAGTGGTCTCGCGCAGCACCATCTGTCCATCCTCGTAGATCGCGAGGTCGGTCGGCCACATCACCTCCCGCTGCAGCCGGTCGAGGATCGGGATGGCGGCCTCGGTGAATGCGTCCTGATCGCGATAGCCGAAGCTGAGCTCTCTGATCTTGCTGGTCAGCGCAAAGCTCGCACCATCACGAACAGATGCGACATAGCCCTCCCGTTCCAAGGTCGCGAGAATGCGATAGAGCGCGGGCCGCGAGATGCCGGTGGCGCGGCTGAGCTCGAGGATCGAGCCCGAGCCGGCCTGGTTCATGGCGCGCAGCACCGCAATGCCGCGGGACAGGCTCCGGATGCTCTCACCGGCGCTCGACGACCGTATTTTTCTGGCCGACTTCCTGCGCATCATCCCGCACTGCAAAAAAAACGATGTCCGCTGGGCGGACATTCAACAAAATTGCCGGGTCACCCGCAATCGCCTGTGTGCTGATACGCGCAAGACGTCGCGCTGTACGCGATGCAAGCCAGATGCATGCAAGGGAGGTGTTCATGGAATTCGGCCTCCAGTTCTTTCCGTCGGTTGGGCCCGATCAGAAACCCGCGGCACAATATTGGGGCGAAGCGCTGCATCTCACGCAGCTTGCGGAACGGCTTGGCTTCACCAACGTCCGCACGGTCGAGCACTATTTCCATCCGTATGGCGGATACAGCCCCGATCCCCTGATCTTCCTGAGCGCGGCCGCCGCCGTGACCAGGACCATGCGGCTGATCACGGGCGCGGTGCTGCCGATCTTCAATCATCCGCTCAAGCTCGCCGGCCAGATCGGAATGGTCGACGCGATCTCGAACGGCCGATTGGAAGTGGGACTCGCGCGCGCATTCCTCCCGCATGAATTCGCCCGCTTCGGCGTCTCGATTGACGAGAGCCTGGCGCGGTTCGACGAGGGCCTGGAGCAGATCAGGGTGCTGCTGGAACACGAGGTCGCGAGCTCTGCCGGGAAATTCCACAGCTTCGAGAACATCACGTCGCTGCCGAGGCCGACGCAAAAACCCCGGCCGCCATTCTGGATCGCAGCCACGACGACGAAAGAGTCCTTCGCGAAAGCCGGCCGGCTTGGCCACGGGCTGATGTGCATCCCGATGGCCGGCGGCCAGATGGCGGAGCTGATCCGATCGTATCGCGAGGCCTGGGTCGCGGCGGGCCATCCCGGCCGCGGGCGCGTCATGATGGCGTTTCACATGTTCTGCGCCGAAACCCGGGAAAAGGCCGCCGCGATCGCGCGCGAGCCGCTGAACATCTATCTCAAATCGATCGTCAACGCCGCGTCCGACTGGATGTCGGGCGTCGCGTCGAAGGACTATCCGAACTATCAGAAGATGATCGAGGGCCTCTCGAAAGAAACCTTCGAGACGCAGGTGGAAAAGGGCGCCGCCTGGATCGGTACCCCCGAGGATATCCGGCGCTCGATCGCCTCATACGAACAGGCCGTCGGTGGAATCGAAGTGGCCTCGCTGCAGGTCAACTTCGGCCTGATCCGACAGGTCGACGCCGAACAATCGATGTCGTTGTTCGCACGGCACGTCATCGCGCACTCTGGCCAGCAGGGAGGTTCACATGCCGCTTGAAGCCGCCGCAAGGTCGCCGGGCCATCTTTCCGGTTCCAGCATGGCGACGTTGGACGATCTCTACGCCGAAACCAATGCCATCAATCTGACGCCGGGCTGGGTGCCGCGGAAACGCCCCATCCTGTACGGGGAGCCCAAGCCGAAGTTCTTGCCCGCGCATTGGCGGTACGACGCTGCGAAGGTCGGCCTCGATGCGGCCGGACGGCTGATCGACGTGGCGCTGGCCGAGCGCCGCAACCTCGTGATGCGAAACCCGTCGCCGCAGGCCGACTTCGAGACCAGCCGCACCCTGGTGTGCGCCTACCAGATGATCCTGCCGGGCGAGAAGGCGCCGTCGCACCGCCATTCATCGCATGCGCTGCGCGTGATCATCGACGGCAAGGGTTCGTTCTCCACGGTCGACGGCGAAAAGATGCCGATGGAGACCGGCGACATCGTGCTGACGCCGGGATGGTGCTGGCACGGCCACGGCCATGACGGCGACCGGCCGGCCTACTGGTTCGACGGTCTCGACGTGCCGCTGACGCAGCTGCTGGAGCCGGTGTTCTTCGAGGAGCATCCGGACCGCTACGAGAAGGTCGAGCGGCTGGTGGAGACCTCGCCGTTCCGCTTCAAGCGCGACGACATCGCGCGCCGGATGGAGGCCGCAAAGGCCGACGGCGAGGGCTTCCACGGTCCGCGCATCGCGCTCGATGCCAGCAGCATGCCGACCATGGGACTTCATGTGGAGCGGCTCTCGACGGGAACGACGACCAGGGCCTATCGGACCACGGCCAACACCGTGTTTCACGTCATGGAGGGCACCGGCGAAAGCGCGGTGGGCGATCAGACATTCGCGTGGCAGCGCGGCGACACCTTCGTCGCCCCGTGCTGGAACGCGATCTCGCACCGGGCCAAGTCGGATGCGCAGCTGTTCGCGATGTCGGACGAGCCGGTTCTGAAATTCTCCGGCTACCACCGCGTGGAGCCTATTGGATCTTGATGTTGGCGGAGCGGACCACGTTCGCGACGCGCTCCATCTCCTTGGCGATCTCGCCGGCAAACTCGGCTGGCCCCGCGCTGGTCTGCTCGATGCCGGCGGCCGCGTATTGCTTGGCGACGTCGTCCATCCGCGCCGCGGCCACCGCCTCCGAGGCGATCTTCTCGACGACCGCCGGCGGCGTTCCGGCGCGTGCCAGGATGCCGACCATCACCGAGAAGTCGAAGCCCGGAATGACGTCGGCAATGGGCGGCACATTCGGCGCCTGAGGCGACCGCTTGGCCCCGTTCGTCGCGAGCAGATTCACGGTCTTGCCCTCGACCGCTCCGGCCAGCGACGGATAGGCCGAGAACAGCACCTGCACATGGCCGCCTAGCAAAGCCGGCACGGATTGCCCCGTGCCGCGGTAGGGCACGTGCGCCATGTCGAGCTGCAGCGCAGCCTTCATGGCTTCCATGGAGAGGTGGTGCGTGCTGCCGACACCCGATGAGCCGTAGTTGAGCTTGCCGGGATTGGCCTTCACGTGCTCGATGAAACCCTTCAGGTCCTTCACCGGAAGCGACGGGTGCGAGGCCAGGAACAACGGCGCCCGCGCCAGCAAAGCCACCGGCACGAAGTCCTTCTTCGGATCGTAGTTCAAATCCTTGAACAGCAGCGGATTGACCGACAGCATCGAACCGTCGGTGACCATGAAGGTGTACCCATCGGCGGGCGCCGACGCGAGCGCCGACGCCGCAATGCTGCCGTTGGCGCCGGCGCGATTCTCGACGACAACGGCATGGCCCAGACGATCGGTGAGCTTCTGGGCAATGATGCGCGCCACCGTGTCCGGCAGGCCGCCGGCCGCGTAGGGCACGATGAATTTGATCGGTTGGCTGGGATAGGTCCCCTGCGCGCTGGCAGAGGCATGCGCCAGCAGGCCGGAGATCCCTATCACCATCACGGCGAGCGAACGCAGCCGAGAGCTCAAGCTCATGTTCTTCTTCCTCCCTGGTCCAGGCGATGCCCCTTGGCGCCGCAACGCCTTTCGGGCGTGATTGTTGGGCGGCATAAAAGCTTAGGAAACTAAGTTGTCAAGCCGGAGGGGTGAAATCGGGGAAAAGCCGCGCCTCCGCCGTGACGGCAGCATGACGCCCTGTCCTGCCCCGGCGCCGGTCCGTTTCATAGGCGGCATGCCGCAAACGTCATCAGCCGTGATGCGGCGCTCCGGCCGCAAGCTTCGACGTGAGGCGGCAAAAAAGCTCGACGATCCAGACAGCTATGCGGTGCACGGCGCGCATGCCCGCTGGCATGGCCGTTGCTTCATAAAAGATTTCCAGTGACGAAAGGACCAGCAATGATCGCCAAAGCCGGAACCAGAGTTCTCGCCGCCGCATTTGCGGCCGCGCTTTCGTTCTCGACGACAAACGCCGCGGAGCTGGTCAAGATCAAGCTCGCCGAGGTGATCCGTTCGCAGTTCTACATGCCGATGTATGTGGCGATCTCCAAGGGCTACGCCAAGGACGAAGGCCTCGACATCGAGCTCATCACCAACAACGGCGGCGATCGCACCGGCGCCATGGTGCTGTCGGGCGGCGCCGACTTCGGCCTCGCCGGTCCCGAGGTGCCGATCTACATCTACAACGGCGAGTCGCCCGACAAGCCGGTCATCTTCTGCGCGCTGACCGCGACCGACGGGCTGTTCATCGCCTCGCGCCAGAAATTCGACAAGCCCGACTGGTCGGCGATCAACGGCAAGAAGATCATGGGCTACCGGCCGGGCAGCACGCCGGAGCTCTATCTCGAATATGTGCTCAAGCAGAAAGGCGTCGATGCCGCGACGGTCAAAGGCATCACCACCAACGTGGCGCAAACCGCGCGCGACGGCGCCTGGATGTCGGGCGTCGGCGACTTCGGCATCTTCAACGAGCCGAACCTGACCAAGCTGATCCAGGGCGGCCACGCGCATCTCTTTGCCTCGGTCGGCAAGGAGGTCGGCCGCGCCGACTACACGCTGTTCTTCGCCAAGAAGAGCTGGCTCGAGAAGAACAAGGACGTGGCGCAGAAGTGGACCAACGCCATCGCCCGCGCCCAGGTGTTCGTGCAGAACGCCAGCGAGCGCGAGATCGCCGAGGCCGTCGCGCCGTTCTTCCCCGGCCTGTCGATCGAGGACGGCGTCACGGTGGTGAACCGCTATCGCACGGTCGGCGTGCCGATCTGGGCGACCAGCACCATCCTGGACAAGGCCGGTCTCGCCAAGGCGCAGGAGATCATGGTGGTGGGCGGCGTGCTGCCGGCCGGCAAGGAGGTGCCCTACGAGGCGCTGGTCGACACGTCCTATGGCGAAGCCGCGACCAAGAAGCTCGCCGGCAAGTAACGCGAGGCTGACATGGCGATGCAAGAGCACATGGCTACGGCGCACACGGCCACGGCGCAGCCCGCGGTGGAGATCGACGCCGTCACGCTGAACTACTTCACGCCGGAGCGCGAGACGCTCGCGCTCTCCAACGTGTCGCTGAAGGTGCAGCCTGGCGAGTTCATCGCCATCGTCGGCTCCTCGGGCTGCGGCAAGAGCACGCTGCTGTCGATGATCTCAGGCCTGCTGCCGCCATCGCGCGGCAGCATCCGGATCGACGGGCAGACCGTGACCAAGCCATCGCCGCGGGTCGGCTACATGTTCCAGAAGGACACCCTGCTCGACTGGCGCACCATCCTGGATAACGTGGTGATCGGCGCCGAGCTGCTCGGCCGCGACATGAAGACGTCGCGCCGTAGAGCCGAGGAGCTGCTCACGCGTTATGGCCTCGGCGAATTCCTGCACAGTCTGCCGAGCCAATTGTCGGGCGGCATGCGCCAGCGCGCGGCGCTCGCGCGCACGCTGTGCTGCGAGCCCGATCTGCTGCTGCTCGACGAGCCGTTCTCGGCACTCGACTACCAGACGCGGCTGGCGCTGTCCGATGAGGTGGCCGGCATCCTGACCGCCGAGCAGAAGACCGTGATCCTCGTCACCCACGACATCGGCGAGGCGATCAGCATGGCGGACCGCGTCATCGTCATGAGCAGGCGCCCGGGCCGCATCAAGTCCGAGCACCACATCGCGTTTCCGAGCTTCGGCCCGGCGCGGCCGACGCCGTTCCAGGCCAGGAAGTGCAGCGAGTTCGCGGGCTATTTCCAGACCATCTGGGACGAGCTCGACATCCATCAGATGCAGTGAGGGACCGATGACGATGATCACCGCCACCAAATCGCTGCTGTCGCATTTCTCGCGGACATCGCCGGCCGGCGCGGCGCAGGGGCCGGCGCCGAGCCCGGCCTATGCGTCGTATCTGAAGGCGCTGCGCCGCCGCGCGATGACCATCCAGCTCTGGCAGATCGGCCTCGTCGCCGCGGTGCTCATTCTCTGGGAGGTCGGACCGCGCTCGGGACTGATCAACCCGATGCTGACCAGCTATCCGAGCGCCGTCGCGCGCACCTTCATGACGCTGTTGCAGGACGGCAGCCTGCAGACCCACACGCTCGCGACCATGGCCGAGACCGTGGTGGGCTTCATCGGCGGCATGCTGCTCGGCACCTTCTGCGCCGTGGTGCTGTGGTGGTCGCCCTATGTCTATCGCGTGCTCGATCCGTTCATCGTGGTGCTGAACGCCATCCCGAAGATCGCGCTGGTGCCGATCTTCTACATCTGGCTCGGCGACGTCGCCTCGATCTATGCCATGGCGATCGCCATCAGCGTGTTCGTCACCATCCTAATGCTCTACACCGGCTTCCAGTCGATCGATCCGGACAAGATCAGGCTCGTCCGACTGTTCGGCGCCTCGCGCTTCAAGGTGCTGACCAAGATCGTGCTGCCGGGCAGCGTGCCGACCATGATCGCGGCGCTGAAGGTGAATGTGGGATTGGCGCTCGTTGGCGTCGTGGTCGGCGAATTCCAGTCGGCCAAGGCAGGCCTCGGTTATCTCATCACCTACGGCAGCCAGATCTTCCAGATGAACCTGGTGATGACCGCGATCGTGGTGCTGGCGGTGATCTCGTCGCTGCTGTTCGCAGGCATCCAGTGGCTGGAGGCCACGGCGCTGCGAAGGCATGGCAGCGCCGGCGGCGGGAACTAGCGCGCGGCTTTATAAAGCCGCTGCCACGCGGCATAGAGCGCGAAGCCGGCCGCGAGCGCGGCGGCGAGCCAGATCAGGAAGAACACGAGTTGCGAGGCCGTCATCGCAACGACCGTACCGCCTTGACGGCCGCGGCGAAAGCCGGGCGAAATCGCGTCCCACAACAAGGGAGCCGCGCATGTTTCTCGAGATCGCACAGGTCGACGTCAAGCCGGGCCAGGAGGCCGAGTTCGAGGCCGGCGTCGCCAAGGCTGCGCCGCTCTTCCGGCGCGCCAAGGGCTGCAAGGCGATGTCGCTGCAGCGCTCGGTGGAGAAGCCGAACCGCTACCGGCTGTTCCTGACCTGGGACACGGTCGAGGATCACACCAAGGGCTTCTACGGCAGCGCCGACTGGCAGGAGTGGCGCAAGCTCGTGGCGCACACGTTCGACGGTCCGCCCTCGGTCGAGCATGTGCATGAGACATTGAAGGCATTCTAGCTCCGCTCACTTGTCCGGCTGAAGCTCTCGCCTTAGGGTCCGCCCGCGATAACAAGAACGGGAGGATCCGATGCGCGCAGCCCGCTGGATGCTGGGACTGACGATGCTGGCTGCGGCCGCAGCGCCTGCGGCCGCGCAGCCGTTTCCGACCAAGCCGATCACCTTCGTGGTGCCCTACGCGGCCGGCGGCAATGTCGACATCTCGACGCGCATCCTGCAGGCCGGCATCGGCGATGCGCTGGGCCAGCCGATCATCATCGAGAACCGGCCGGGCGCCGGCGGGCTGATCGCGGGCGATTATGTCGCACGCTCGGCGCCCGACGGCCACACGCTGTTCGTCGGCTCCAACGCCTCGATCCTGCTCGGGCCGATGACCATGCCGAAGCCGCCGTATCGCTGGGACCAGGCCTTCGCGCCGGTGAGCGGGCTCGCGGTCGCGACCAACATGCTACTTGTGACGCCGAAGCTGCCGGTCAAGACCATGGCGGAGCTGATCGACCACGCGAAGAAGAACCCCGGCAAGCTGACGCTCGCCACCTCGAGCGGCGCCAGCATCAACCACTTCATGGCGGAGCTTCTCAAGCTCAAGACCGGCATCACCTGGACCGAGGTGCACTATCGCGGCAACGCGCCGGCGATCAACGACCTGATGGCCGGGCATGTCGACGTCGGCCTCATGCAGCTCACGGACTCGCGCGCGCATCTGGAGTCCGGCAAGCTTCGCGCGCTCGCGGTGCTGGGGCCGAAACGCGCACCGGCGGTGCCGGACGTGCCGACCATCGTCGAGGCGGGCCTGCCGGACGTGCAGGGCGTCACCTTCAATGGCCTGTTCGCGCCGAAGGGCACGCCGCCCGCGGTGGTCGAGAAGCTCAGCGCGGCGATCCGCGCGGCGCTTGCGAAGAAAGAGGTCGTCGACAAGCTCGCCGAGCTCGGCTCCGAGGCGAACGGCAGCACGCCCGCGGAGTTCACCAGGTTCCTGAACGACGAGACTGCGAAATGGACCGATGTGATGCAGAAGGCGAATATCAAAGTGACCGGTGAATGAGTTTGTTCTGCCGCTTCACGTGCTTGTTGACTGCTGAATTGGAAACCCGATGAACACCACGACAAATACACCCGCCCCCGACACCCGCCCGTTCTCGCCGAAAGTCGACCGCAGCTATCCCAAGCCGAAATTGAAGCTTCCGCCCGGCGCCACCGACTGCCATTTCCATTTCATCGGGCCGCAGCAGCAGTTCACGCTGAAACCGAACCACGTGTTCAGCCATCTGCAGTTCGAGGACACGCCGATCGAGGACTGGCTGAAGATGCAGGACGCGCTGGGGCTCTCCCGCGGCCTGCACGTACTGTCGATGATGTACGAGCACAATTACGAGATCGCGCTGCACGCGCAGAACCGGCTCGGCGACCGCATCCGCTCGGTGATCGTGCCGTGGCCGCATATCACCGACGGCGAGCTCGACATCCTCACCAGGTCGGGCGTGGTCGGCTATCGCATCACCTGGCGGCTGACCAAGGAGATCGACCACAAGATGGTGGCGCGCACCACCGAGCGCGGCTGGTCGATGCACTACCTGCATCGCGCCGACGAGGCGCAGATGGACGCCTGGAAGCCGCACATCCTCAAGACGCCCGGCAAATTCGTGCTGGAGCACATGGGCGGCGTCGATCCGGCCAAGGGCATCAACGGCGATGGCTTCAAGTTCGTGCTGCAATGCCTCGACACCGGCCGCTGCTGGCTGAAGCTGTCGCCGCGCATCTCCAAGCAGGACAACTTCCCGTTCTCCGACACCGATCCGCTGGTGAAGAAGCTCGTCGAGCACGCGCCGAACCGGCTGCTCTGGGGTTCCGACTGGCCGCATCCGCAATATTTCAAGCCGATGCCCAACGACGTGGCGCTGCTCGACCAGGTGCTGGACTGGGTTCCGGACGAGAAAACGCGTAAGCTGATCTTCGTGGACAACCCGGCGGAGGTCTTCGGCTTCCCGAAGATATGAACGGAGACGGCCCTTAACGGAGACGCCATATGGGCGGTGGCGTGAAACGTCTGTTGATCGCGGCGGCGCTGATCTCGATCGCGCCGGCGCTCGCGGCTGATCTGCCGCTCAAGCCGCGGCCGGCTCCGGAGCAAGCGGATACCAATCCGCTGACGCCGCCCAACGCGACCTGCCGCGAATGGAGCGACGGCTGCCGCACCTGTCAGCGCGCCGCCGACGGCGCGGTGTCCTGCTCCAACGTCGGCATCGCCTGCGTCCCCAAGACGCGGCAGTGCACCCTGCCGTGAGCGGTAGGGGCACCTTGCGCGGCTTTTAAATACATCGCAGAATTGTGAATTGCTGCGATTTTGCGCAGCGGACGCAATGCCAATACCGCGTGCGGTCCAGGGCACGCCAAAAGCCATTTCAGAAGACGCCGCCCGAGCCTGGAGCATTCCAGTTCGACCTTCACGGGGGGCCGCCATGATTCATCGTCGCCAGGTTTTCCGATCTCTCTGCATCGCCCTGCTGGGCCTGTTCGTCCTGAGCATCGACGGCGCGCCGGCACAGGAGATGATGCGCCGCGACGGCGGCATGCGCGGCGACGGCATGCGCGGCGGCGACCGGGGCGGCGGCATGCGCGGCGTCGGCACCGGCATTGGCATCGGGATCGGCACGGGGCTCGCCATCGATGCGATCCGGCGGTCGCGCGAGGCGGAGACGCCGGTGAACGACGGGCCGCGGCGCAGCAGCGTGAAGAAAACCAAGCAGCCGAAACAGACTGCGAAAAAACGCCCGCCGCGCAGCGAGCCCGTCGAGCCGCAGACCGCAACGACGCCGCCGTCGCAGCTCAGGTTCGTCGGCAAGCCGGACGACGTCACGCACAATCCGCTGCAGAAGGACGGCAAGCTCGGCGACCTGAACGATCACAAGCAGACCGTCGTGATGAAGCGCGACTCCCACTTCCGGCGGCACTACTACTTCACGCGCGAGGGGGACCAGCGCACCTGGTTCTTCTACGACGTGCGGATCGCGCGGGATGACCCGATCATCAAGCTCTACAAGGACGTGCGGAGCTGCGGCGACAACGACGACAACTGCGACGGCCCGCCGGTGATCAATATCGACGACAAGCCGGCTCCGGGGCAACTCATCGAAGACAAGGACGATTGTCCGGGAGCGGTGAGGCGCGTCACCATGGTGACCACGGCTTGCGTCGACAAGAAGCTCCACTTCATCGAGGAGCGCTACAACTACTGTCCGCCCGACAAGAACAACTATCACCACACGCACAAAGATATTCCGACGGACATCATCTGTGGCGAAGGCACCGCCAGGCCCGCCGAACCGTGGAAGCCGGAGCTGGAGGATCTCCGCGGCAAGGCCTGCGGCGTAACGACCGACACTGGCAGGACAATCGAGCATCCAGAGGAGGCCGGCGAGTTCTGGCTGATCACGCGCTATCACGTCTATACGTGCGCCGGGATTCCCGGCAAGGAATTCGTCGGCGAGCCGGAAAAATACACCGACGGGAAGGTCACGGAGGGCGGCCCGAAACCCAGGCTCGATCCCGCCAAGCTTGCGCCACCCGGGCCGATCTAGCTCGTCTTCGATCTCTCGGCCGATGTCTCAATCGAACGATGCCGCGGCTCACATCACCGGGCCGCGGCCGGCCACCGTGTGCATCACGTGGTTGGCATTCTCCGGCGCCTTGTCGCCGGTCCAAACGATAAACTGGTCGGGCCGCACCAGGATCATCCGCGTCTCGTATTTCTTGCGGCCATCTGCGTAGGAGTCGCGCACGACCTTCAGCGGCACCTTCGTCGCGGCGGCGGCCTGCTCGAAGGCCTTCACGGCCGCATCGTCGGCGTCGAAGGCCAGCAGCGTGAAGCCCGGCCCCAGCTCCTCGAACACGTTCCGCCCTGACGTGAGCGTCTGCGGCACGATGTGATGCCCGCTGCGCGCCTTGAACAGGTGCTCGCCGTGGGCTGTCGACTTGCCGCCCGGCGGACCGAACACCACCGGCGAGCCCTCGTAGCTCGGCTCATAGACCAGCGCGCGGGTGTCCATGTCGGTTTCTTTGTCTTTCCAGGCGCGCTCGAACTCGGCCTTGTCGCGGTCCGGGCTGTAGCGATCGAGGAATTCGCCATCGATGCGGATGCGCTTGGCGATGAAGTCCTCGGCCACCTCATAGAAGATCGGCCGGCGCTCCTCGCTGTAGGATTCAAGCAAGGTGTCGCCGCCCCAGCCCTGCAGCTTGGCGGCGAGCTTCCAGCCGAGATTGACCGCATCCTCCAGCCCGTTGTTGAGGCCGAAGCCGCCATAGGGCGGATGGCTGTGCGCGGCGTCGCCCGCGATGAAACAGCGGCCGACCTGGTATTTCTCCGCGACCGCGACGCGCAGGTCCCAGAAGCCGACGTGGTCGTACTCGACCCGGAACGGAAAGCCCGCGGCCTCGTGCAGCATCTTGGTGAAGTCGAAGTTCTCGCGCGTGGTGTTCTTCGGCACCGGCGCGTGGAAGAAGAAGCCCTCGCCGACGTCGATGCGGCCGAAGAACCTCCAGTAGCCCTTCAGGTCCGGATGCATGGCCCGGTATGTGGAGCGCTCCGGATAGCGCTGCTTCAGGCCTTCGTGGAATTCCTTGGAGCGGAACACGATCAGCGCCATCAGCTCGTCGAAGTTGGTGCCGCTCCGCGGAATGCCGATCTGCTCGCGCACCATGGAGTGCCCGCCGTCGCAGCCGACCACGTAGTCGGCCTCCCAGACCTCCTTATCGGAACCCTTCTCGATCGCGACGCGGACGCCGTCGTGGTCCTGCTCGACGGTCCTGGCGGTCCAGCCGAAGCGCGCCTCGACGCCCGGCAGCGCATTCATCTTGGCGCGCAGCACCTTCTCCATCTGGTATTGCGGCAGCCGGTCGTTCCGCTGGAAGTAATAGTCGTGGACCATGGAGCGGCCCTGCGGCGCATGGAAATACGGGCTGTTCAGGTCGCAATAGGTGGTGATCTCGCCGATCGCGAAGCCCGGCGGCATCAGCCGCACGGCGCGCAGCTCATCGACCAGGCCCATGAAGTAGAAGCTCTCGAGCGTGCGGTGGGTCAGGTTCTGGCCCTTGGGAATGCGGCCCGAGTCGGTGCGGGTCTCGACCAGGCCGCAGGTGATCCCCCGCATGCCGAGCTGCACGGCGAGCGCCACGCCCACCGGTCCGCCGCCCACGATCACCACCTGAAAACGCTTGGCCATTCCGACTCCCCGGCACATCTTGTTGCCCCTACCCGCGCTGGCGGGCCTCACTGGGCCGTGGCATGAATACTGAAAATCCGCGCCAGTGAAAATCCAAACGGCGGCCGTCTTCGCATGTTCGACAATCTGTTCCGCCTGGACGGCAAGGTCGCCGTGGTCACGGGCGCCGGCAACGGTCTCGGCCGGTCGTTTTCGCTCGGGCTTGCGGCGTTCGGCGCAACCGTGGTCTGCGCCGACCGCAACCTCGCCGGCGCCGACGAGACCGCCTCGCTCGCCAAGCAGTCGCGCGGCAAGGCCGAGCCGGCCCATGTGGACGTGGCCGACGAAAAATCCGTGGACCAGTTGTGGAAGGAGATCGAGGCCAATTACGGGCGGGTCGATATCCTGGTCAACAACGCCGGCATCAACACCAACGCGATGCGCACCCACGAATACAGCGTGGCCGACTGGGACCGGCTGATGGCGATCAATCTGCGCGGCGTCTTTCTCACGACCCGCAAGGCGCTGGCGCTGATGCTGCCGGGGCCGGGCTCGATCATCAACATTTCCTCGGTCCTGGGCTTGCGCGGCTTCTGGCCGGGCTCCCCCGCGGGCTCGATCAGCTATTCGGCGGCAAAGGCCGGCGTGATCGGCTTCACGCGCCAAGTCGCGGCCGAATATGCGCCGGAGAAGATCCGCAGCAACGCCATCGCGCCGGGCTGGCATGGCGGCACTGCGCTCGGCGCAGAGCGCCGCGCGGCGTCAACGCCGGAAGATATGCGAATCTTCGAGGAGGCCATCCACGCGCGCATCGCGATGAAGCACCGCGGCGTCCCTGACGATCTGGTCGGGCTCGTCATATATCTCGCCAGCGACGCGTCGCACTACGTCACCGGGCAGGTCATCGCCCATGACGGCGGCTGGGACGGCGTGGTTGCGTAAGCGGGGTGGCGCGGGGAAAGTGTGAAAGCAATGCCTGAGTTTGTTGTCGAGTTTGGAAGTGACGGTGCACCGCCGGAAGACGGCCGCCTCGATGCGGCGGCGTTTCACCGCAATCACACGGCGATTGCGCCGGTGCTCGAAGCGTTTCTCCGCGACCGGAAGGGCGATGTGCTGGAAATCGGCAGCGGCACCGGCCAGCATGCGGTCGCCTTCGCGAGCCGCCTGCCCGGCATCACCTGGTGGCCGACCGACTTCAACGACAATCACCTGCGCAGCATCGCGGCGTGGCGCGCGCATGCGAAAATCGTCGATGTTCGGGCGCCCGTGCGGCTCGACGCCAGCGCTCCGGATTGGAAGCTGCGGGAACACGGCCTGCCGGAATCATTCATCGCGATGTTCTGCGCCAACGTCATCCACATCGCACCGTGGGCGGTGGCGGAAGGTCTGTTCGCCGGCGCCGCGCGCCACCTCGAATCCGGCGGCCGCTTGTTCCTCTACGGCCCGTTCCGCCGCGATGGCGCGCACAACGCGCCGAGCAACGCGGCGTTCGACGAAAGCCTGCGCAAACGCGACCCGTCATGGGGCGTGCGCGACACGGCGGACTTGAAGAAGCTCGGCGACGCGAACGGGCTTCGCTTCGTCGAACTGGTCGAGATGCCGTCGAACAATGCCGTTCTGGTGCTCGAGCGAAGCCGCTAGGCGGGCGCCAATCCATTCTGCGCAATTTTTCGACATTGGCGCAATTTTCCTAAAACGGTGCCTGGGTCTCCCGATCGAGGCCGCGTTTAGCTGGCCGTTTGCCCACTCGCGATGCTTCCCGCCGACGGACCGATCACGCAGCTGTTACAGCGCAGCCGCGATCAAAAATTCATGCTTGGCATTGGCCGGCGCCTTTGCGTGCCATCCAACGGAACCGATTTGTTGGATTACCCCCTTCCCTCGCAAACTCCGTCAAGTTATTTGCTGCAAAAAGTTGCAAGGATGAGTGTCAGGCTTTGGCAGTCGATCTCGGTATTACGTTCGGAGCGTTCCAGCTATTTCCGGACCAGCGTCTTCTGTTGGAGGGCAACAGGCCTGTCCAGCTGGGCAGCCGCGCGCTCGAGATTCTGATCACGCTCGCCGAGCGTCCCGGCGAGCTTGTCAGCAAGGACGATCTGCTGCATCGGGTCTGGCCGAACACGATGATCGAGGAGGGCAGCCTTCGCGTTCACATGTCGGCGCTGCGCCGCGCGCTCGGCGAAGGCCAGGCCGGGCGGCGATACATCCTCAACGTCCCGGGCCGCGGCTACCGCTTTGTCGCGACGACATCAGCGACCGAAAGCGCGCCGATTGTGCTGCCGCCGGACAGCTATTCATCCAATCTGCCATTGCCGCTGTCGCGCGTCGTCGGCCGTGCCGATGCCGTCAATGCGTTGCTGGCGCAAGTGCCACGCCGGCGCTTCGTCACGCTGGCCGGGCCCGGCGGCGTCGGCAAGACCACGCTGGCACTGGCGGTCTCCAACCAGTTGAAGACCGCCTATGCCAATGGCGTCTGGTTTGTCGACCTGGGACCGCTGAGCGCTCCCCATCATGTCGCGAGCGCCATCGCGGCGGTGCTCGATTCCCAGGTCTCGACGGAAAATCCGACGCTCGCGCTGGCGGCCTTCCTGCGTGACAGGAAGCTCCTGCTGGTGCTCGACAGCTGCGACCACGTCATCGACACGGTCGCCGCCGCCGCGGTCGACCTGCTCGCCAGGGCTCCTGGGCTGAACATCCTGGCGACCAGCCGCGAACCGCTGCGGGCGCCCGGCGAATACGTGCAGCGGCTGACGCCGCTCGAATTGCCGCCGGCTTCGACCGGCATCGGCGCGGACGACGGGCTGGCCTATCCGTCGATCGAGCTGTTCGTCGAGCGCGTGGCCGCCAATGTCGACGGCTACGAGTTCACGGACCAGGACGCGCCGAAGGTGGCGGAAATCTGCCGCAAGCTCGATGGGCTTCCGCTGGCGATCGAGCTCGCTGCGGCGCGGGTCGACGCGTTCGGAATTTCCGGCCTGCTGCCGCTGCTCGACAATCAGTTGTCGGTGCTGCGACGCGGGCTGCGCACGGGCCTCGCCCGCCATCAGACGCTCAGCGCGACGATCGACTGGAGCTACATGCATCTGCCCGAGGCCGAGCAGACGATGGTGACGCGCCTGTCAGTCTTTGCGTCGCGCTTTACGCTGGAAGCGGCCGTGGCGGTCGCGGCCGACCAGGGCACCCGCGCCGCCGACGTGATCGACACCATCGCCAACCTCGTCGCAAAGTCCCTGATCGCGGCCGATGTCGGCCACGACACGACGAACTTCAGGCTTCTGGAGTCGACGCGCGCCTATGCGCTTGAAAAGCTCAAATCGAAGGGCGAATTCGCATTCGTGTCCCGGCGACACGCCGAATACATCCTCGCCGAGATTCGAAGTCTTTCCGCAGCATCCGGCGTGCCGGCGTCGATCGTGGACGAGATCCGGGCGGCGCTCGGCTGGGCATTCTCGCCCGGTGGCGACACGACGATCGGCGTGGCGCTGACAGCAGCCGCGGCCCCGGTCTGGGGCCAGCTTTCCCTCATGGAAGAGGCCCGGCGATGGTTGGAACAGGCCATCGCGGCCGCAGACGAGGCCGGCAGCGATGCTGCGACGACCCAGAATCTCCACGCCATGCTCGGCTCGGCGCTGCTCTACACCAAAGGTCCCGGTCCCGAAATCGAGGCCGCGTGGACGCGTGTGCTGGAAATCGCCGGCAAGCTCGACGACACCAAGCAGCAGCTTGCGGCGCTGTGGGGCCTTCTGACCAACCGCCTCAACAACTATCAGCTCGATGACGGCCTCGCGCTGGCGAGACAATTCCGGCAGGTGGCCGAGCGTTCGCCCGATCCCAACGACGTTCTGGTCGGCGAGCGGCTGATCGGCGGAACGCTGTTCTTCATGGGCGACCTGACGGCGGCGCGGCGGCATATCGAGGGCATGCTGGCCCAATACAACGTGCCGAGCGAGCCCACTCGGATCATTCGCTATCAGTTCGAGCAGACGGTTCGGGCGAAAACCACGCTGGCGGAAATCCTCTGGCTTCAGGGCTTTCCCGATCAGGCCAAGCGAATGGCCGAAGGCAATTTCGACCGGGCCAACGCGCTCAATCACGACCTCTCGATGTGCAACGCGCTCGGCCAGGCCGCCTGCCCGATCGCGATCCTGAACGGCGACTACGTCTCCGCGCGCCGCTTCACGGACCTGCTGCTCGATATCTCGGCGCGGCGCGGGCTCAACCGCTGGCACGCCTGGGGACGCTGCTTCGACGGCGCGATCGAGATCAAGCAAGGCAATGCGGCGAAAGGCGTGCAGCTTCTGCGCGGCGCGCTGTCCGAATTTCCGGACACCTTGTTCGCGCTTCGCTATCTCGGCTTCCTCGGCTATCTCGCGGAAGGACTCGGCGCCGCCGGCAATGCGGCCCAAGGCATGACGGTCGTCGACAATGCGCTCGAGCGATCGGAGCGCAGCAACGACCGCTGGTGCGTGGCGGAGCTGCTGCGCATCAAGGCGGTTCTCACCTTGCAGCGGCGATCGCCCGAGCAGATCAAGCCGGCCGAGGACCTGCTCCGGCAATCGCTGACATGGTCGCGCCAGCAGGGCGCCCGATCATGGGAGCTGCGGACCGCCATCACGCTCGCACGCCTCTATCGGGACACCGAGCGGGCTCGCGATGCTCGCGATGTGCTGGCATCGGCCTATGGGAAATTCACCGAAGGGTTCGAGAGCGCTGATCTCAGCCTTGCGAAGGCGCTGCTCGATGAGACCGCTTAGCCGTTCAATCCTGGCGGCAGCGGCCGGCTTGGCGCTGCTGGCGGCATGGATCGCCGGCTCGCTGCTGATCTCGCTTCATGCGGCCTCGGCCCAGGCCGACCCAGCGTCTTACCCCAACCGCCTGATCCGCATCGTTCATCTCTACACGGCCGGCGGAGGCAACGACACGGTCGCGCGCCTGCTCGGCAACGAGCTGGCCGCGCGGTGGAAGGTCAATGTCATCGTCGAGCCGCGACCGGGCGGCGCGGGCATCATCGGATCCGACTACGTCGCCAAATCCACGCCCGACGGCTACACGCTGCTGCTGGCATCCGATGCGCTGACGATCATGCCGGCGCTCGGCAACCTGCCGTTCGAGGTCCCCGACAGCTTTTCCCCCATCATGCTGGTGGGGACCGTCCCGTTCGTGCTGGTCGCCAGCAACAGCGCTCCGTTCAGCACCATCGAAGAGCTGCTCGCCGCTGCACGCGCGCGGCCCGGCGAAATCGCCTACGCGTCGGTCGGGGTGGGGACGCCTCACCATCTGACCATGGAGCTGCTGAAGGCGAAGGCCGGCGTCAACCTCGTCCATGTGCCTTATCGCGGCGCCTCGGCGCAGATGCAGGACATCATGGCCGGGCAGGTTCCGGTCGGCTTCTCTTCGATATCGGCCGGCATCGGCCTGGTGCGGGCGGGCTTGGTGCGGGCCTTGGCCGTCACGGCGCCCGAACGGCTGCCGATGCTGCCGGACGTGCCCACGCTCCGCGAAAAAGGACTGGCTGATGTCGAGGTGCAGGGCTGGTACGGCTTGCTTGCGCCCGCCGGCACGCCCCCGCCGGTGGTGGAGCGGATCAGAGCCGAGGTCGCGGCGATCCTGTCGAGCGACGACATGGCGGCGAAGCTTGCGGCGCAGGGCGTCACGCGGACCACCGGCTCCGGCCCGTCCTCGTTCACGGCTCTGATCAAGCATGAAGTCGCGCAATGGACCGGACTGATCGCGAGTCAAAATCTGAGCATCAAATAAGACATCTGCTTCCCAGCTTACGCAGGGAAGCAGGTCATGATTGCACGATCTTCAAGCCAGATAGTCGTGCACCACCTTGCCGAGGCCGAGCGTCAGGTCGGCGATGATGTGGGTGCCGGAGACGATCTCGAGCACCGGCAATTCCGCAAGCGGCGCCAGCGCGTGCGACGTGAGATTCAAGGCCGCCGGGCCGGTCCAGGCACCCTTGAGCGCGATGTCCAGCAGCTCATACTCGACCAGCTCGCAGATGCGCGGCGTGCCGTCCACATGCGGCATGATCTTGAGCAGGAAGTTCGGCGCTGCGAGCGACGCCAGCACCGCCTTGTGATCCGCCGAGACGTGCTTGTAGCCCATGGTGCCGGTCGCGATGCGCACCGGGCCGTAGTCGAGCGTGCCGACCAGCGTGTCGATCTCGGCGCGCAGCGTCGGCTGCGCGAGCTTCTTCGGAAAGCCCCACAGCTCGCGTCCGCCGGCGATCGGCGGATGATCGTTGAGGAACATGCAGTGCGAATAGCCGCCCTTGCGGCCCTTGAACGAGACCGGGATCACCTGCCCGCTTTCGGTGTAGTCGCCGAAGCCGGTCGAATCCGGCATCCGGATGAACTCGAACTTGACCAGCGGCTCGTCGATCTCGAGCGGCTCCGGCACGAGCTCGCGCAGCTTCTTGGGATCGGTGCGGTAGGTGATGACGAGGAACTCGCGATCCACGAAGCGGTAGGGACCGATCGGATAGGCCGGACTCGTCAGCGGCATTGCGAACGCCCGCTGCCGCACCTCACTCGCTTTCATGAAACACGCTCCTGGTTTTTGGATCGCCCCCGAAGCTCGCTCTAACCATCGCCCCTGCACACGTCGAACACCTTCACGCCCTCCTGCCGGTCCGGCAGCTCCATGATGCCGGGCGTCGAGAGCGTCTGCATCGCGTTCTCGTAACCGCTCTTCCAGTGCTCCTCCATGGTGCGCCGGGAGAACTCGTAGTCCTTGGCGACGCCCTCGTAGGCCCGGGCGCGATAGATCAGGTGCACGATGTTGCAGACCTTGTTGTTGGCCTCGGTCGCCAGAAGCTTCGCATCCTCGCTGTCGCGCAGGTCCGGAGGCAGCTTGCCCAGCAGGTTGGCGGCCGCGATGCGGAGCTTCTGGGTGTATTTGTACTGGTCGGTGGCGGCGCGCGTGCGGCTCGAGTACTGGATCTCCTTCTGGCGCACCTCGACGCCGATTAGGTCCTTGGGCACCAGGCCCCGCGCGTTCCAGAGATCGACCTGGAACACCAGCCGGTCCTGCCGCGGCCGGTTGTCGAGCACCCATTGCAACGGCGTGTTGGAGACGAGGCCGCCGTCCCAGTAATATTTGTCGTCGACGCGGGTCGCCGGGAATCCCGGCGGCAGCGAGCCGCTGGCCAGGATGTGCTCTGCCCGGATCTTGACCTTCTCGTTCGGATGCGAGGTATCGAAATAGGCGAAGTTGCCGGTGTCGACCTCCACGGCGCCGACACTGAAGCGCATGGCGCCGGAGTTGAGCAGATTGAAATCCACGAGGCGGTTGAGCGTGGCGATGAGCGGCGAGGTGTCGTAGTAGCTCGCCTTGCCGGCCTCTTGGCTCGGCCACAGCACCGGTGGCGGCACCCGCGGCACGAAGAAGTTCGGCACGCCGAACATCAGGATGTTGGCGGCCCAGGCCTGGTTGAGCGCCTGGCGGGTGTAGGCGTTCTGGATCTCCAGCGACTTGAAATAGGGCACGCCCAGCGCGGACTCAGTAATGGTCTCCCAGAATTCGCGCAGCCGCGCGACGCGCCTTTCGGGCGGGTTGCCGGCGATCAACGCCGAGTTGATCGCGCCGATCGAGATGCCCGCGACCCAGTCGGGATGCAGATCGTGCTCGGCCAGCGCCTGATAGACGCCGGCCTGGTAGGAGCCGAGCGCCCCGCCGCCCTGGAGAACCAAAGCGACCTGCTCGAACTGCTTGTGCTTGCCGTGGTTGGGTTTGCCGTTGATCGCGGTCGTGTCGTTCACGGGGGAGTCCCCTGCTCAATTCGGGCGCCGAAACATGCAGCAGCAATGAAATCTGGCAAAATTGATACCACGCCCGGGATGAACCGGCTCACAGTGCCGGCGCGACCCAATTCGGCGCAACAACAACGCAATCAGCGCAAAATAAAGCCAAGATAAACAAAGGCCTCGGGGGAGGTATCCCCGAGGCCTTTCAGTTCAGCCGTATCGCAGGCCGGTCACTCCGGCTTGAAGTTCATCGCCACGCCGTTGATGCAGTAGCGCAGCCCGGTCGGCGGCGGGCCGTCCGGAAATACGTGGCCGAGGTGGCTGCCGCAGCGGCTGCAATGCACCTCGGTGCGGACCATGCCGTAGCTGCGGTCCACGGTCTCCTCGATCGCGCCCTGCTCCGGATCGTTGAAGCTCGGCCAGCCGGTGCCGCTTTCGAATTTCTTCTTCGACTTGAACAGCGCCTGCTCGCACCCGGCACAATAGAACGTGCCGGCGCGCTTTTCGAAATTGAGCGCACAGCTGCCCGGCCGCTCGGTGCCGTGCTCGCGCATGATGTGGAACTGCTCAGGCGAAAGAATCTTCCGCCACTCAGCTTCGGAATGGGTGACCGGATAGGTTTTGGTATCCATGATCTGGCTCCTTGAACTCCGCCCCAAGATAAGATCGAGCAGGCCCATCTTGTAGCCTTGCGCAGTCCTGTTGTGGCCTTTGGCCCGGTCAAATCGGCGTCAGACCGTGCGGTCGAGCAGTTCGATCGATACGCCCTGCGGCCCCTCGATGAAACAGACCCGGGTGCCGGGCCGCACCGTGACAGGCTCGCGGGTGAACTTCACGCCCTTGGCCTTGAGGTCGGCCGCAATCGCGTCGATGCCGGTCACCGACAGGCCGAAATGGTCGAGGCCCTGATAGGGCGTCTGCGGCGGCGAGGCGACGCCGTCACCGGCCTTCGTTGGGGCGAGGAACACGTTGGCGCCACCGATCTTCATGTCGATGCGCGGCGCGCCCTGCTGCATGCTGCGGATGACCTCCGCGCCGAGCATCTTCTCGAACCACTGCGCGGTCGCCTCCGGATCGGGCGTGCGGATGTGGACGTGGTCCCAGGTGAATTTGGCCATGACGTTTCCTCCCTGTCCATAGCGTGTCGAAGACGCGCGTAAACGCGCTTATCGGGACGGAACGTTAGGACAGCGCGCCGGACGGCGCCAGTATCAGCTTACGACTTCTTCTTCGAAGCCCCCGGCAGCGGCGCCGCGGCGGAAGCGGCGGTGGGCGTGCCCCAACCCTTCTCGTTGGCGCCGTCGCCCCAGTTGCGCGGCCGGTAGAAGATGTGCACGCCGGTCTTCACCAGCATCTTCATGTCGCTGATCCAGTTCGGCCGCACATAGGTGGCATGATAGTGCGTCGCCTTGGCGACCTCCGGCAGCCACACCTTGGCGTCGAGCGCCTGACGGGCGATGCGGTTGGCGCGCGCCCAGGCGCCGCGCTCGTTGATCGCTTCGGGCTTGCCGTCGCAGGCGAAGGTGAACTGGCAGGACAGGTGCCGGTGGGCGTTCTGATAGACCACCGAGCAGACGTCTTTCGGATAATACGGCGAGAACACGCGGTTGAGCACGACCTGCGCCACCGCCTGCTGGCCGCGCACCGGCTCGGCGCGCGACTCGAAGTAGATCGCCTGGGCGAGGCACTTCTGCGCCTTGTCGTATTCGCCGTCGTGCAGGTCCAGAAGCTGCGCCGGGCTCATCGGCGGCTTCGGCAGCGGCAGATAGACCATCACGGATTTCGGGTATTCGTCCTCGCCCGGCGCGTCGGCGGTGGCGCGGGCCATCGCCGACATCGCGGGATGCTCGACGGGATTGTCCGCAGGCGTTGCGACCGCGGTCTCGGCTGCCTTCGGCACGTCAGTCGCAAGCGAGGCAACGACCTTCGGCTGCTCGAGCGTAAGCCGCTCGGGCTTGGCCGCGACCGGCGCGGTCTCGTCCGACGCGGTCTTTTGCGGCTCGGGCTTTTTCGGTTCGGGCTCACGCTTGGCCGGGACTTCGGCTGCCTTCGGCGGCTCGATGATCTCGATCTTCGGCAGCTCGGTCAGCGGCTGGATCTTGTCGAGGTCGGGCTGCTCGAACACGAGCGGCGCGGGAAGCGAAATCGGCTCGCCGAACACGTTGGGCATCGCGCCCGGCATGGCGCGCGCCGGAGGCGGCGGCATGGGCACGGCTGGCTCGGATTTGGCCGGCTCAGCTTTGGCCAGCTTGGATTTGGCCGGCGCAGGCTTGGGCTCGGGCTTGGCTGGCTCGACCTTGGCAGATTCGGGCAGCGCCGCGGTGACGATCGGAGCCGGCTCGGGCTTCTCGACCGGCTTTGCTGCAGGCTTCTCGACCACGACCGCTGCGGGCTTCTCGACCTCAACGGCCGCGACCTTTTCAACCGGCTTCGCCGCGGGCTTCTCCACCACGGCCACTGCAGGCTTCTCGGCCGGAGCGGCGATAATCTTCTCGACCGGCTTGGCCACGGGCTTCTCGACCATGACCGGCGCAGGCTTTTCGACCGTGACGGCCACCGGCGCTTCCGGCATCGCGACGAAGTCATTGGCGATGACATCGGTCGGCGCGACCGGCTGGCTGACCGGCGTCGACAACTTCTCGATCCGCGACGGCTCGACGATCCGCACGGGGCCTGCCGAAGCGAGCATGACGCGCGGCACCTGAAGGATGACCTCGTCGTCGGATTCGATCGAAACCGATTGCATCCGCTGCTTGAGATGATCGGCGGCCACAGTGGCGCGCTCGACCGCGGGCGCCGCGGCATCGACCATCGGCGTCAGCTTGATCTGCAAGCTCGTCAGCGCATTCGACAGCGAATGCGCGCTCAGGCGCTCCGGCATGCCGTAGGCGCCCGCGACACCAATGACGCCGAGCATCGTCGCGCTGCCGGCGACCGAACTTAAACATGCGCGACGCACCGAGCGCGCCGCCTCGTCAAGAATAATCTGGTTCTTACGCATACGAAGGCCCCCACAAATGCCGATCGATGCTGGGTTTCCAGGGCCTCTGTCATAGCGCTGCAAGGCTGCTCTGCGGCGATGATCGCGAATTAACGTAAAGTCGAGCGGCTAACCTTAACGCGCGCGGTACGAGGCACGCGTGCGAGAAGACGTTGCGTTTTCGAGGTCAGATCAGGCCGGCGCTCTGCGCCGCGCTCCACAGCAGCCGCAGCCCAAGCAGCGTTAACGCCACCTGCAGCACCGTCCGGAAGCTCTTTTCGCTGGTCTTGAGCAGCGCCACCTCGCCGACCCAGTTGCCGACCGCGCCGGCCGCGATCATCGCGGCCATCAGCGGCACGTAGCTGCCGATGGCGAAGCCGATGAAGCCGAAGGCCGCGATCTTGGCAACGTGGGTGATCGTCATCAGCGCGCCCATGGTGGCGACGTGAACGCGGCGGTCCGGCGTCGAGGCCGCGATGAAGGGCGCCAGCAGCGTGCCGGTGGCGCTGACGAACACGCCGACGAAGGTGGTCAGGAAACCCAGCACGGCGAAGCGGCCACGCTCGGCGCCGAAGCGGCCGAGCTTCGGCATCCAGGTGACGAACAGGATGAAGACACCCAGGATCAGCTCCAGCCACATGGTCGACAGCGCGACGAACACGCGGGCGCCGAGCGCCGCCCCGATCAGCGAGCCGACCACGAACGGGATCACCGCCGGCCGCATCACGTTGCGCCACATGATCATGGTGCGGGTGACGCCCGAGCCGAGCATCACGACGGTGTGCACCGGGATCAGCGCGAGCGGCGGCATCACCAGCGCCATCAGCCCGAGCAGCACGATGCCGCCGGCCGCGCCGGTGAACACGCCGATGAAGGACGTCACCAGCGACGCCAGCACCAGGCTGAAAAATGCGGTGGCCCCGATATCCGGGGTGCCGAGGAAGTCCATGTTTTTGGTGATCTTGAAGCGAAGCGTTTCCAACCCCGCCGCTCTCAAAGCATCCAGCGCGGCGCGACGCAATGCCATGCGATGCATGGCTCCCAGCATACCCACCGACGTCATGGCCGGGCTTGTCCCGGCCATCCACGCCTTACTGTCTGGCCAAGACTTGGATGCCCGGCACAAGGCCGGGCATGGCGGCGGTGGACTTGGCTGAAATCGAGCCTACGCCGCGATCCCGCCCGCCCTTGCCCGGGCGATGCCGAGCGCGAGGATGCGGTTGAGCAGGTCCGGATACTTCAGCCCGTCGTGCTGGGCCGAGCGAGCGAACTCCTCGGCCTTGGCGATTTCCGGGTTCGGATTGGCCTCGATGAAATACGGCGTGCCGTCGGAGGCCAGGCGGAAATCGATGCGCGCGTAGCCGTCGAGATCGAGCGTGCGGCAGATGCGTTTCACCATGCTTTGGATGCGGGCCGCGATCGCAGGCGTGAGCCCCTTGGCCGGCCCCTCCTCGACGCCGTGGCGCGCCTGATATTCGATGTCGTGCTTGACCTTCTCGGTCGCGATCGGCCGCGTGCCCGAGGCGAGATCGCCGAACTGCAGCTCCCAGATCGGCAGCACGCGGCGGCGGTCGTTGCCGAGCACGCCCACGTAGATCTCCCGCCCCTCGATATACTGCTCGGCGATCGCTGCGGTGCCGATCCGCTCGTGGATGAAGGTGACGCGCTCGGCCAGCGCCTCATCGGTCTCCACCACCGAGGCCTGGGCGATGCCCATCGAGGCGTCCTCGTTGAGGCTTTTCACGATCAGCGGCAGGCCGAGCCGCGGCGGCCGCTTGATCTTGCGGCCCATCGGAAACACCGCGAAGGCCGGCGTCGGCACGCGGTGGTAATGCACGAGCTTCTTGGCGAGGTCCTTGCCCCGCGCCAGCACCAGGCCGCGCGGATTGCAGCCGGTGTAGGGCACGCGGGTCAGCTCGAGATAGCTGACCACGCTGTGGTCGTAGACCGCCTCGCCGTGGAACTCTTCCAGCAGGTTGAACACCACATGCGGCTTGAAGCTCTCGATCGCGTCGCGGATCGGCCGCAGCTCGCTGTCGACGCCGAGCGGCTTCACCTCGTGGCCGGCGCCGCGCAAGGTGGAGACCACGTCGTATTCGGTCTTCCAGACATTGATCTCGGTCTCGCTGAATCCCTTCAGCGATTCCGGCGGCACCAGGTCCGGATGGGTCAGCAGAAGGACGCGGCAGCTCTTCATAGCGCGATCCACTGCCGCCGCTGCGGGCTATAGAGCGAATGCACGGTCTTGGCGGTGAGCAGCACCGTGAAGTCGATGCGGAGCTGCCGCTCGTGGCCGACCGCGCGGAGCTTCAGCTCGCGGCAGCGTTCGATCATCTCGTCGAGCACTGTGTCGAGGGTGAGCTGATACTCGCCGGTCCATTTCGAGATGAGCTGGCGGAATTCCGAGCGATAGTGCCGGATGAAGTTTGCGGCCGGCGGCGAATGGCTGTGGCGCGGATTGTTGGAGAAGATGCGCATCAGATCGCGGTCGTAGGCACGCGGCGTGTCGACCGAGTAGTGCTCGAGCTTCTTGCGATAGTGCTCGCCGAGCGTCATGCGCACAGACTTCAAAGGTTCGAGCTCGCTGCGCCGTGTCACCACCGGCCTGCGATCCGCAATCTCCGCCATCAGTTCATCGACGTATTGCAGCTTCTTCAAGGCCGGCCAGCCTTCGTAACGTTTGCGCCAGTTCGATCGCGGTGTCAGCCACACGGCGAAGGTTTCGGCGAAATCCTCGTCAGGATGGCTTTGCGCGTACCATAACCGCAAATGTTGAACAAAATTCCTGCTCGCCGGATCGGGCCGGTAATAATTTGGATACTTTGTCGAGGAGCGCCCGAACAGCCGCCGCCACCGCCGATCACGATGAAGTGCATAAGAATGCTGCATCACGTGACCCATCTCGTGACGCAGGATGCGCATGCACTCCGCATGCGTGCCGCCTTCGACGTCGATGATCATCTTGCGCTCGAGCCGCATCAGCCGCGGATGCGCAAGATAGAACGGAACGGCGATGCCGGGCGTATGCTCGGGGCTGAACCATTCGGTCGAGAGCCAGGCGTGTGGCCGCACCGGAATGCCGCGCTCGGCGAGCTCATGATTGAGCTCGCGCAGGCACTCGGTCAGCCAGGTGCCGCGCATGCTGAGATTGAGATCCTTGAAGCGCAGCTCGAGCAGCTTGTCGTCGGACCAGCTGGCCCAGCGCTTGCGCTTTCCTTCCGGCTTCCTGCGCGTCGTCTTCCTGCGCCGCGATTTGACCTTGCGTTTCGCCATGACCGGTCAGCCCCCACCACTCGTCGCCGGCGCTTCCGCAAAGGTGCGCGCCTGCCACAGCGACACGCGCCAGCGCACCGCGATCAGCACCGTGAACACGAGGCCTGAGATCGCATAGAGCGATGCCGTGGCGCGATAGCCGATGAAGCCGATCAGCACGCCGGCGACCAGCAGGCCGAGCGGCAGGCTGTAGATCGCCATCATGCGCACGCCCATGATGCGGCCGCGGTAACGCTGGTCCGAGGTGCTGAGCAGGATCACGGTGTGGCACACCATGGTGAGGCTCTGGGCGAAGCCGCACAGCACCAGCATGGCGGCGCCGGCCTCGAGCGTCTTCATCTGCGCGAAGATCAACACCAGAATGTGCCAGATCACGGCGGCGACGATCATCAGCTGCGCTAGCTCGATCCGCATGCCCGAGCGCGTCATGCCGAGCGAGCCGATGAAGGCGCCGAGCGCCACGCTCGCCATCAGATAGCCGAGCCCTTTCTGGTCGGTGAGGAATATCTCTTTCGCGGCGTAGGGCATCAGGCCGTTGGTCAGCGGGAACACCGCGAAGTTGAACAGGAACGCATACCAGACGATGGCCAGGAGCCGCGGCGTGTTCCAGACCAGCACCATGCCCTCCCACAGCTCGCGCCACGGCGACGGCTTGTGCTCAAGCGATTTGGGCTCGGACGGGTCGAGCGCGACGTCCTCCATGCTGGGCTTTTCCTGGACGTCGGGAACAATCGCGTTCCAGGTCAGGATCGCGCCGATGAGATAGATGGTGGTGATGGCGAGATAGCTCGGCCCCATGCCGATCGCGACAAACAGCCCTGCCCCGGTCAGCGCGCCGAAGATGCGGGCGGTGTCGGTGGTGGTGCGAGCGATGCCCATGGCGGCGGTGAGCGTGCCGGGCGGCATGGTGTCGGCGATCATCGCGCCGCGCAGCCCCATGTCGGAAGGCCGCAGGAGGCCCGTGAGGAACGCCAGCACCAGGACGATCTCGGGCCGTAACTTTCCCGTGAACGCCAGCACCATCAGCGTGCCGGCCACCAGCGCATAGCTCGAGCGCATCCCGGTCAGCATCACGCGGTGGCCGATGCGGTCGCTCCAGACGCCGACCAGCGGCGCGATCAGCGTGCCGACATAAAGCAGCGCGCCGAAGATCGTCAGCATCACGACCGATTGGGTCTCGACCAGCACGTACCAGCCGAGGATCAGCGTCTCCATCTCGAACGCCCACGACGTCAGCAGGTCCGCCGGCCACTGAAAGCGATAGCTGCGGATGCGGAACGGGGCGAGCGCGCCCCAAGAATGGGCCCAGGAATGGCGGAGCAGAGGCATTTCGGAGGAGAGATCCGGCTGAAAACGAGTCGTACCCGGGACCATAGCAAACCCCTGCCCCGGTAGAGCAAATCCGCGCTCGCGGGTTGGCCCAAAGTCCAATCCTTGCGGCGGAAAAATTCCGCCTTAAGTCAGGAACGTCACTTCGCGGCGGACGTTATTACCGCGACATGGGGCGGGGTTCTGAAGTCCTGCCTGGAACGGGGGAGCCGGGCCAGGCGACGTGGTCGGAGGATCGCATGGCCCCCCGGTTTTTGGCCCCGAGTTACTCAGGTCGCAGGCTGATTGCGCCCGCGGTCGCAGGGTCCAAGCTGTTGAGTCCAAACTTGAACGTCCGGGCCTGCTGCGGTGCGGTGGCGCTGGCTTTGGTGGTCGCGTTTCCGGTGGCCCAGGGCATCAGCGCTGTGTCGCAGAGCCCCATCCCGGTCCAACAGGTCAACCGGGCCGCCAAGGGCGACTTGGTGGCGAAGCCGCGAAACGTCATCCACAAGGTCCCGCTCCAGACCGTCAAGGACCCGGCGCGGCCGGTCCGCGACCAGAGCGACAAGCGCCTCCTCATGGACGGGTGCGAGTCGTCGTTCAGCCCGGTGACGGTGCCGTCGATGGCCCATATCGCCGGCCGCTGCGTCGGCTGACGTATCCTCAGGACCGCGGCTACAGCACAAAATCGCTGGCTTGCAGCACGATGACGCCGGTCATGGCGGCCTCGAAATCGGCGTGGCCGTCACCGTCGACGTCGGCGCGGATAAGGGTGTTGCCCGATTGCGTGGTGAGCTGCCGCAGCTCCCCGGCCTGGTGATGGAACGCGTCCGTGCCGATGAACGTGAACGCGTCGTCGGACAGCGTGGCCGTGTCGGCGTCGAGCGCCGACAGATCGATATGATCCTCGCCGGGCGTGAAGTCGTGGATCAGGTCGTGATTGGCGCCGCCGACGCCGCTGTCGGACAGCAGCAGATAACGGAAGATGTCGGCGCCCTGCCCGCCGAACAAGCCGTCGTGGCCGCTCCCACCCGTCATCACATCGTCGCCGTCGCCCCCTCTCAGGACGTCCCAGGCGTCTCCGCCGGACAGCGTGTCGTCGCCGGAGCCGCCCTGGATCGTGTCCTTGGCGTCGCCGCCGGTCAGCTGGTCGCCGCCGCCGCGGCCGTCCATCACGTTTCGCACCGAGTCGCTGCCGGTGACGTCGTCATTGTCCGCAGTGCCGCGGAGGTCGAGCTTGTTGAGACCGGCCGAGGCCTGGACGCGGACACCGCCGGCGCCGGTCACTGTCAGCTCGCCGGTCATGTTGTCGAGGCCGCCCAGCGCCACCGTGGTATCGACGGTGCCGCCGGTCAGCAGCAGGTCGCCGCCGCCGGAGCCCAGCCCGCTGGCATCCACCGCGGCGGCGTCCTTCGCCGCATCGATGGTGACGTCGCCGTCGACATCGTCGAGGCTGCCGAAATTGATGGTGTTCGACGAGCCGTCGCCCATCGACACGACGATGCCGCCGTGAACGGTGTGCACACCGCCGAAGTTGATGGTGTTGGACGAGCCGTCGGCAATGGAAACCGCAATGCCGCCGCCAACCGTATGAAGCCCGCCCGCATCGATGGTGCGCAGCGAACCGTCGCCCATCGCCACCGTCATGCCGCCGCCGACGCTGGCGAGATGACGGAAGCTCACGGCGGTTGCCGCGTCGTTGCCTTTGACGGTGAGATCGCCGCCAACGTCGGTGAGGTTCGGCATGTCGACGGTGAGCAGGCTGTCATTGCCGGTCACCGAGACCGCGCCGCCGACGCTGACCAGGGCGCCGAGATCGAGCGTGACGACGCCGTTGTTGCTGATCACGAGCGCGCCGGCGCTCGTGAGCGCGCTGAGGTCGATGGTGATCGCCGCGATGTTGCCGTGGATGCCGAGGTCGCCGCTGACGCCGGTGAGGCCGCCGAGAGCAATGGCGGTCGCTGATGTGTCGCCATCGATGGTGAGATCGCCGCCGACGTTCAGGAGATCGGCGATGTCGAGATCGCCCGCCGACGTATTTCGGCTGATGTCGAGATCGCCGCCAACGGATGCCACCCCGCCGATATTGACGACGCTGGCGGATGCATTGCCGTCGATCGTGAGGTCGCCGCTGACGCTGACCAGGCTCGGCAGCGTGATGGTCAGCACCGCGCCGTTGTGGCTCAGGGCAAAATTGCCGCCGACGCTGATCAGATGGCTCAGGTCGATGGTCACCGCGTTGCCGTTGTCGGTGACGGTCACGTCGCCGCCGATGGCCGTGACATCGCTGAGATCGATCGCGATATCCGGGCTGCCGACCACATTGACGCTGTCGACAAACTGAACGATCGACAGATATTCCGCCGGCTCAATAGAGCCGGAACCGGCGCCCTGCCAAGTGATGGCGTAGGAGTTGTTCGCCGTCGCATGCGCGTCGGTGATCTCGAAGCCGCCAAGGGCCTCGGGCGTATTGCCGACGACCACCGGCGCCACGAGCTCGTCGCCCGTTGCGCTGTAGACCGCGGTCAGGATGTCGAAGCTGCCGTCGGCGATCTGGGCGTGCCAGGTGAGCGCAAAGTTGCCGTTGGCCAGCGCCGTGACGGCGCCGGCCACGTTGGTGAAGGCTCCTGGTGCGCTGTCGACGTGAACAGGAGCGACGACCTGTAGGCCCTGGCCATCGTAGACGGCCGTGAACACGTCGAGGCCGTCGAACCACATCACCGCGTAATTGCCGTTGGTCAGCGCGCCGATGCGGTTGATCTGGCCTGCCCCGACCACGCTCGGCGCAGCGATCTCGTTGCCTTGCGCGTCGAACACCGCCGTGTAGGTGAAGAGCTGGAAGCTCGGCGTGTCGATGATCCCGTCCCAGCTCAGCGCATAGTTGCCGTTCGACAGCACGGCGATCTGCGGACTGTTTTCATTGATGGCCGCGCTTTGCGTGATATTGAGCGGCGACAGCACAGGCTGGGCGGCAGCATCGTAGATCGCGGTGTAGACGTCGTAACCGGCGTCGATGTCGCCGCTGGCGAAGGTCACCGCGAAGCCGCCATTGGCAAGGCCTGCGGCCGACGTCGTCAGGAAATTGATGCGGTCATCGACGCCGGGAGAATTCGTGAGGTTGATCGGCGCGACGACCTCCTGGCCGGCGGCGTCGTAAACCGCCGCCACGATGTCGCCGGCGCCGCCGCCGTCCGCGACGATCCAAGCCACCGCATAACCGCCGCCGGACAGTGCCGTGACGTGGGGAAGAGAGATCTGCTGATCCCCATAGAGATTCGCCGGCGTCGACAGCGGATTGCCCTGATTGTCATAGACGGCGGTGAAGCCCTCGATCACGCCGATCCCGTTGACCAGGACCATTTCGGTCCAGGCCAACGCGTAACCGCCGCCCGACAGGCCGTCGAGATGCGGATCGAATTGTCCGAAGTGCGGGAGGGGCGTGGCGAAGGTCTCCTGGACGAGCTGGCCCTGCGCGTTGAAGACCTCGGAGACGATCTGGCTGGATTCGATATGGTCGATGACCTCGTAAGTCACCGCAAAGCTGCCGTCCGACAGGGTCGTGATGCTCGGAAAGTCGAACGTGTCGCTGTTGCCGGGACTGATCTTGGTCGCGCTGAGGATCGTGTTGAACGGCATGTCGCCCTCCGCAATCAAAACCTAAATACGAGGTCGGCTGCCAAACGTGATGCGTCTCACAGCCGCTCAAGCAATCGATGTGCTCTCCTCCCTGACGCCGACCCGTCCGGCAATGGGCGGTTCGGCGCATCCCCTGACCTGACTATGATTGCTGCAGCGCGGGCTCGGTAGTACCCTAAATTGGTACGACGACTTTGCAGCTTCAGCGTCCCGGGCGAGCGTGTGAGCGTGCAGGAAGTCCCAGCCAAAGACTCTCCCGCCAATGCGGCATTGTTGCCGGGCGCATTCCGCTTCCGGCTCGCGACGCCGCGCGACCTGCCGCATTGCCCCGCGCTGCTGCCGCCGGGCTGCCGGCTCGCTCCGTCAATTCGCGAGAAGCTGCCCGAGATCTGGGCCGGGCTGCTGGCGAGCGAGGCGCGAACCTTTCCGGTCATCGACGATATCGAGCGGGAATTTCCCGGGAATATCGAAGGCTTCGGCCTGAGCGTGTTCGTCACCGACGCTTTCGCCGAGGAGCTGATCGGCACGCCGCGGCCCTATGCGCCGCAGCTGTTCTACGAGCGGCTGCTGGCCGGCGATCATGTCATGCTGACGCGCGAGGAGCTTCAGGCGGCGCAGTCCGGCGACGGTATCCATATACTCGGACTGCACTTCGGCATGCACAATCACGACCTGTCCGATCCACGCAGCGCCCAGATTCTCAATGCCGGCAGCGCGTCATTCTATTTTTTCCACAGCGGCTACCGCATCAGGACGATCATCACCGAGCACTATGGCGAGCAGTCGGTCCGCTACATGGAGCTCGGCGGCTTCAGGCGGGTGCATGATTTCCGGCGGCTGTCGCCCGGCGAATTTGCCGATATGCCGGCAAGCGACGTGCCGAATTTCTTCGCGCTGCGTCGTGAATGGGTCGAGCCCGCGGCGATCAGCCCGCTGTCGCAGCTGTTCGCGGGGCAGCCGCCGCGCATCGGTTTCTCGGCGGCGGAGCGGCGCATCCTGGAACGCGCACTGCTCAACGAGACCGACGTGTCGATCGCCGGCGCGCTCGGCATCTCGCGCGACGCGGTGCTGAAAACCTGGCGCGCCATCTACGAGCGCGTCGAGCGCCAGCTGCCGCAGCTGTTTCCGAAGGGCGGCGCCAAAGGCGGCAGCCGCGGCCAGGAGAAGCGGCGCCACCTGCTGCTCTATCTGCGCGTCCATCTGGAAGAGCTGCGCCCCGGCCGGATGGACCGGCCAGGGCGCAGGAAGCGTTAGAGATCAGCCGCGCGTCGCGTTACCGGATCGGCGGCGCGTAGAGAATGCCGCCGTTGCTCCACAGCTGGTTCAGCCCGCGCGGGATGCCGAGCTTGGAGCCCGAGCCGACGTTGCGCTCGTAGACCTCGCCGTAGTTGCCGACGTGGCGGATGATGCGCGCCGCCCAGTCCTTGTTGAGGCCGAGCCACTCGCCGTAGTCGCCTTCGGTGCCGACGAAGCGCATCACGTCGGGCTTCTTCGACTTCATCGCCTCGCCGATGTTCTTGGAATCGATGCCGAGCTCCTCGGCATTGATCAGCGCGAACAGCGTCCACTTCACCAGCAGGTACCAGTCGTCATCCTTCTGGCGCACCACCGGCGCCAGCGGCTCCTTGGAGATCACGTCGGCCAGGATGTCGTGCTCGGTGGGCTTGTCGAGCTTCAGCCGCAGCGCATAGAGCTGCGACATGTCGGAGGTGAGCACGTCGCACTGGCCCGAGGCATAAGCCTTGAACACGTCGTCGAGCTTGGCGAACTTCTTCTCCTCGTACTTCATGTTGTTGGCGCGGAAGTAGTCGGCGAGGTTGAGCACCGTGGTGGTCTCGTCCTGCACGCAGACCTTGCTGCCGTCGAGCTCGAGCGCCCCCGACTTGTTGCGCGAGCGCGGCGTCATGAAGCCCTGGCCGTCGTAGTAGGAGACGCCGGCGAACTGCAGGTAGTATTCGGTCTCGCGCGACATCGTCCAGGTCGAGTTGCGCGCCAGCACGTCGATCTTGCGCTTGCCGAGCTCGTCGAACCGCTCCTTGGCGTCGAGCGGCACGAACTTCACCTTCTTCGGATCGTCGAAGATCGCGGCCGCGATCGCGCGGCAGAAGTCGACGTCGAAGCCGCTCCAGTTGCCCTTGTCGTCCTGCGCCGAGAAGCCCGGCAGCCCGGTGTTGACGCCGCAATAGACCGCGTCGCGCCGCACGGTGCGGTTCAGCGTCTTGGTGTCGTAACGCTCATAGGCGTAGGCCGCGATGCCGACGCCGATGGCGATGATGCAACCGATCAGAAGACCGGTCGTGAAATTGCGCCCGATGAACCTGGCCATAACCCCCTCCCCGCAGAACGACGATCAGACTTCCGGACGCTGCCGGACCACGACTTTGGTGCCGACCGGAATGCGCTCGTAGAGGTCGCTCACGTCGGGATTGGTCAGGCGGAAGCAGCCGGACGACACCGCGGTGCCGATGGTCTGCGGCTGGTTGGTGCCGTGGATGCGATAGACCGTGCCGCCGAGATAGAGCGCGCGGGCGCCGAGCGGATTGCCGGGACCGCCGGCCATCCAGCGCGGCAGATAAGGCTGGCGCTGGATCATCTCCTCGGGCGGGGTCCAGTCCGGCCATTCCTGCTTGCGGGTGATCTTCAGAAGGCCCTGCCACTGGAAGCCGTCGCGGCCGACCCCGATGCCATAGCGCAGCGCACGCCCGCCGGGCTGCACCACATACAGATACCGCTCGCTGGTGTGGACAATGATCGTCCCCGGGGCTTCCGTGGTGCGGTAGAACACCACGGTCTTCTGCCATCGTGGATCGAGCTGCTCGTCATCCGCATTGGGGACGTAACCCGGCTGGTCGCCGCCGGCATCGCGGCCTTGAGCAAAAGCCTGCGGTGATACAAGCAGAACCAGCAACGCCAGCTTGAGACACAGAAAAAGCCGAAGCAGTGTCATGGCCGATTTCCCTCGCCGACAGTCCGGCAGCGCGAGCTGCGGACGCAATGCACCCCTGCCCTTCCGACCATAAACACTGACTTTATTGCTTCGGCAAGTGGGCCACAGGCCGACCGAAATGCCCGGCGGCAAATGTGGCGGCAGGTTTCGCTTCCAAACCGCCGAACGCTTGATATCCTTTCCGGCAGCCGCGTACCGGGGGGCGAATCTACAGCCGATGTCAGCATTGCGGAGCCCGGCCCTTTCGTTTCGGACCATCCTGTTCCTGATCGCCATCGCCGGCGTTCTGCCGGCGATTGTTTTCTCCGGCCTGCTGCTCAAGCGCTTTGCCGACAACGAGCGGGCCCGCGCCGAGCGCGGGCTGATCGAAAGCGCCAAAGGTATCGCGCGCGGCATCGACGCGCAGTTTGCCGCGGCCGAAGCCGCGGCCATGGCGCTGTCGAGCTCGACGTTCCTGGAGACCGGCAACATCGTCGAATTCGAGAGGCGGCTGCGGCGCACCGCCGCCGAGACCGGCCGCGATTTCGTGCTGGTGGACCACAACAGCCGCCAGCTCCTCAATACGCTGGTGCCGGAAGGCCAGCCGCTCGGCACCAATTTTCCGACGCTGTGGACGCAGGTGTTTGCCGAGCGCCGCGCCGCCATCTCCGACATCTTCCAGGGCAAGACCAGCAATCGCCTGCTCGCCGCCGTGGGCGTGCCGGTGATCCGCGATGGCGCGGTGCGCTACGTGTTGTCCGCTTCGCTGTACTCCCGGGACTTCGCGCCGGTGGTGCAGGAGCCCGGCGTGCCGGACTCCTGGATCGTCTCCATTGTCGACCGCAGCGGCACGCACATGATGCGGTCCCACGGCAACGACCAGTTCGCCGGCAAGCCGCTGGTGCCTGTGCTGCTCGATTACATGAAAAGCGGCGGCACCGGCCTGTTGCGAACCGAATCGCTCGAAGGCATTCCGCTGCTGTCGACCATCCAGTACGCGCCCAAGAGCCAGTGGGCCGCCGCGGTCGGCATGCCGCTCGACGCGCTCGAGACGCCGATGTGGGAGACGCTGACGCAGCTCCTGATCATCGCCATCGTGCTCGCGGCGCTGTCGTTCTTCATGGCGTTTCTGGTGGCGCGCGCGCTCGACCTGTCGATCGGCCGGTTGACCAACGCGGCGAGCGCACTCGGCCGCGGCGCGGTGATCGAGCCGCTGGAATCCAAGGTCAAGGAGTTCAACACCATTGGCGGAGTGCTGGCGCGGACCTCGCTGACGCTGCGCAGCCTGACCTCGAGCCTGGAGACCCAGGTCGCTGAGCGCACCTTCGAGCTGTCGCAGAGCAACACCAAGCTCAGCGCCGAGATCAAGCGCCGCATGGAGAGCGAGGCGCAGCTCGTGCAGATGCAGAAAATTGAGGCGATCGGCCAGCTCACCGGCGGCATCGCCCACGACTTCAACAACATGCTGGCCGTGGTGCTCGGCGCGCTGCGGCTCTTGCAGCGGCGGCTGCAGCGCGGCGACACCGACGTCGACAAGTTCGTCAATGCGGCGATCGAAGGCGCCGAGCGCGCCGCCAATCTGACGTCGCGGCTGCTCGCGTTCTCGCGGCAGCAGGCGCTCGCGCCCGAAGTGGCCGACGGCAACAAGCTCATTGCCGGCATGAACGAGATCCTGCGGCGCACGATTCCGGAAAGCATCCACATCGAGACCGTGCTGGCCGGCGGGCTGTGGCGCTGCTTCGTCGACAGCCCGGGCCTCGAGAACGCGATCATCAATCTCGCGGTCAACGCCCGCGACGCGATGCCGAACGGCGGCAAGCTGACCATCGAGACCGCCAACGCCGCGCTCGACGACGCCTATGCGGCGGCGCGACCCGACGTCAAACCCGGCCAGTATGTGATGATCGCGGTGGCCGACAGCGGTGCCGGCATGGCGCCCGACGTGATCGCGCGCGCCATCGATCCGTTCTTCACCACCAAGCCGGCCGGCCAGGGCACGGGCCTCGGCCTGAGCCAGGTCCACGGCTTCATCAAGCAGTCCGGCGGGCATCTCGCGATCTACAGCGAGCCAGACCAGGGCACCACGGTGAAGCTCTATCTGCCGCGGCACTTCGGCGAGGCCGATGCACCGCAGCGGCGCACGGTGCGCGGCGCCGACGTTGCGGTCTCGGGCAACAACGAGACCGTCCTGGTGGTCGAGGACGACGCCGAGGTGCGGACGCTCGTGATCGAGATGCTTGCCGAGCTCGGCTATGCGACCATCGAAGCCGAAAACGGCATCCAGGCGCTGGGCCAGATCGACACCCGTCCGGAGATCGCGCTGATGATCACCGACGTGGTGATGCCGGGCATGAACGGCCGCGTGCTGGCCGGCGAGGTCCAGACCCGCCGGCCCGGCCTGCCGGTGCTGTTCACCACCGGCTACACGCGCAATGCCATCGTGCATCACGGCGTGCTCGATCCCGACGTGCACGTGATCATCAAGCCGTACACGATCGAGACGCTGGCCGCGAAGGTGCAGGAGCTGCTGCGCGCCGCGAAAGCAGCGAACTAGCGCCTCACTCGTCGTGCTCGATGACGATGCGGTGCGGCGAGGCGTGGATGCCGTAGGTCTTGAGCGGCCGCGTGCCGAGCGCGCGAAACCAATGTCGCACATGCGCCGGAAACACCAGGGTCATGCCGGACTTCACCGGAAACACATCGCCGCCTTCCATCCAGGCCTCACCCTCGCCTTCGACAATGGTGAGCGCCTCCACATACGGATGCGAATGCAGCGGCGTGCGATAGCCCGGCGACGAGGTCTGGATGCCGAGGCGGAATGGCGTCGAGCCCTGCGCATCGCCGACGACAGTCTGGTAGGTCGCGCCGGCATTGAACGGATCGAACGGCACGTCGTCGTGAACAACCACAGGCATGGCCAGGCTCCGCGTCGCAGTCAGATGGGGACGATTTGAACACGGCGGCGTGCGGAGAGCCATGAGCAGTCTGGAAAGACTGCGGCGGGCGATCCCTTCGGAATCGCCCGCCGAGCATCGTGTCGAATTTTTTACGTGGCCAGATCAGCAAGGAGGGATGTTTCCAGTATTTCCGGTTACGACATTGCCCTGACTCGGCGCACAGTAAACACCCGTATCCACACCGGTCAGATCATTCCCCGTGACTGTATTATACCACGCACCCGGATTGCCGTTTGCCACAGACGAAAAGAATCTAACTCCGGTGGTATCTGTCTGGCCGGCAGCCTCGGTGACAGTGCTGTTCGTCATCGAGCCATTGGCGGAGTTGCGAAACAAGACTCCCGATTGGCCATCCGTGACTCCAGTGAAATGGTTATTATCGAGTACGACGTTTTGGACGTTGTAATCGCCACCATTGACCCGCCGCATCTGGCCGCCGCCAAGGTTTTTCCTCGGGCCAATCTCAAGGGCAGCCGCACCCTTGCTTCCGATCGTGGAGTTCTTGATGGTGACGCCGGTTGTCGCCCGGATCGTCGCATTGGGTGTGCCGGCATAACGCGGCGAATCGCAGACGATTTGATCAAGCACGATGCCGCTCATCGGGAGCCCCGAGACATCAAAGCAAGTGTCGGCAGTATTGGTCACGCTGATGTTTCGTAGCGTCACGTCGGAAATGGGAGTCAAATCAGCGCCGCGCACCGAGAAGGCAACACCGGGCGTACCAGGCGGTGTAGGCATACCGGGCGGTGTAAACGGCGGTCGATTGGACTGATCGATCGTAACGTTCTCGATGGTAACGCCTTCGATGCTGCAAGAAACGCATTGCGTGGGGGACAAGCTCTGGCCGGCGGCGTACACGATGACGGCTGTCCCGGTGCTGGAGCCGGTAATGTTCCTGACGACGATGTTGGTGATATGTGAATTCGTGCATTTCACCCCTGCCCCTCCCGACTCATCCACCCCTCCGGGGTATCCCACCAATATCATCGAGCCCGGATCGCCGACGAGGTTGCTGTTCTCGTACAGATAGTCGTTGGCGCTGTCGTTGTTCCATGGCTTCGGGGTGCCGTTTGGAGGGGGATAGAGGACGCAACTCGGAGCAACTTGAAGCGCTCCGTCGCTCTGGCCGGTTGTCGTAAAATCGTGAACCCAAACGTTGGCCGGCTTTCCGCCCGTTGTCCCCGCCGGGTTCATCATGTTGCCGAGGTGGCGGAATCCATCGCCGGGATTATTGATATCTCCGCGGCTCGGACTGTTGATGAATGCTCCGCTCCATTCCTGATCCCCTCCACGGACATAGGCAAACGCATGGAAACCGTCCGCGGTGACGTTGGTCATCGTCAAATGATTGGCGGCGAATTTTAATGCTTTGCCTTTGAAAGTGGTTTGGTTTTTGTTGAAGACGTACAGGCCGTCGATATAGATGTCATGCAGGGTGTCCGCGAGCGCATTACTGAACGTTTGCTGGGTGATGCAGCCTTCGCTCTGGCCGCCCGTCGGCCAGTCGCACACGACCCTGCAGCCGGGGTGCGGCTCCTCCGGGTTGGGCTTCTTCACATAAATCGTGAGATTGTTTTTCAATTTCCACGGCTTTGTTATGCGGATGTACGGTTGATTCGCTGGGCAATCGCCAATAAGGCCCACGTCAGCCGGTAAACCGTTTAGAGCGTCGGCACTGTCATCACCTGTGTCCATCGATCCGGTCGGGGAGACCCCGTACTGCGTCCATGAAACAGTCGGAGGAGGCGGCGTCGTCTGGGCATTCACCGCGATCGGCAGCAGCGCGAGCAGAATTGCGAGCGCGGCGGTCCGCACGGCGCTCAGATCAAGTGTCTTCATGATGTCTATGTCCCTACCTTGAAGCCAGCACGAGATGATGTCGCGCCCGCAACGAGCGCAACGGACAGGCTGAACAGCGAATCTGGTGGCTTCGGGCTTGGCTCGGCTTCGCAACAAATCCCCGGCCCGAAACTGGAAATCTAACCAACACACGATCGACGCAGGCTTGCGCGCGTTGTCGAAACAATCAGCAAGGCAAACGCGCGACAAGGTCCTGTCTTTTTAGCGGACCATGATGACAATTTTTTATTGTCGTATCGCGGAAATTCAACCAATCGTTTTGGCGAATAAAGCGCAACAGAAGCGCCGTAGTTCATCAGCGCCGCTCCTGCGCTGTGTTCGGCACGATGTGGTCATCGCGTGGGCGTCGCCCGCTGCCGAACGAGCGAAAGCGCGCCAGCACCCCCGGATCGCGCAGCACAGTGGCGAACGCCTCAGTTGAGCGTGGCGAGCAGCCGCTGTCGGTCGAAGGCTCGATCGGTGTGGACGTGGCGCCGGGCGCAGCCGGCCTCGCTCTCACCTTGGCAAACTAGGATTTGTCGCCAGAAAGCTTCGCCTGCACGCGCTGATCGAAGCGCGCCACGTTGACCACGAGGCGCTGGTGGGTGCCGTCGCCGATCAGATCCTTCTCGTCGCGCGCCTCGACATGGAACTCCAGCGTGCGGCCGTCGACCGACAAGAGCCGCGCGGTGGCGCGCACCCGCATGCCGACCGGCGTCGCCGCGATGTGGCGCACGTCGAGCCGCGTACCGAGGCTCTGATGGCCCTCGGGAATGAGGTTCTCGCAAGCGTCGAGCGCTGCGGCTTCCATGAGATTGATCATCACCGGTGTGGCGAGCACCCGCACGCGTCCGGAGCCGATGCGCGGCGCGGTGTGCTCGTCGCCGACCACGAGCTCGGCATGGCCTTCGAGGCCGGGCTTCAATTTCACAAGCTCCACCACGGATGAGCCCTCTCTGGTTGGACCGACTTGCGGCTGCAAACCGTTTGCGCATTCCAAAGGCCGCGAATCACGTAGACTCCATAGGATCAACACATAGGCAGCGGCAAGGAGCTCCAGATGAGCGACGCAGGATTGACTCGCATTGACGGCCGTCCGATCCCGGACAACCGCCACGAGATCAGGGCGTTTCTGGTCACCTGGAACGACTCGCTGCGGTTGCAATCGGCGCTGGCCCACTACCGCCAGATCGGCGTCGACCGCTTCTTCATCGCCGATTGCGGCTCGACCGACGGCACGCTGGACCAGCTCGCCGCGGCGCCCGATGTGCACGCGTTCGCGGCCAGCGGCGACGACAGTCTCGCCTGGCTCAACACGCTGCTGAACGCCTACGGCGCCGGCCACTGGACGCTGACCGTCGACGTCAGCGAGCTGTTCATCTACCCGCATTACGAAGAACTCGAGCTGCCGCTGTTCTGCCGCTACCTCGCCCATGTCAACGCGCAGGCGCTGGCCTGCGTCTCGCTCGACATGTATGCGGCAAGCCCGATCCGCGACGCCGTGCACCGGCCGGGCACGCGGCTCACCGACACCTGCGGCTATTTCGATGCCGTGCCCTATCAGCTCACCCGCACCGAGGTCTGTCCGTATTTCGAGATCTATGGCGGGCTGCGCGAGCGGCTGATGGGCGTCACAGGCGCGGGCCGCTCACCGGTGCTGAGCCGGGTGCCGCTGGCGCGCTGGCAGCACGGCATGCAGTATCTGCGCGGCACCGGCAACATCACGCCGGTGATCGTCGCCAATGTGATGGGCGCCCTGCTGCGCTTCGATTTCCTCAGCGACTTCCGCGAGCGGCTCGGAGCCGAGAACGCGCTGGATGAATCAACCAACCTCCACACGGCGGACTCGGTGAAGTTCGGGAGCAGCGCCCAGCTGATCCAGCTCGGCCTGATGAAGTCCGTGCAGTCCTATGACGAGTCGGTGAAGTTGACCAACGCGGCGCGCACCGCGAAGTCGGCCTAGCGCGCGGCGAACGCCGTTACGCCGGGTGCTCATTGATGTTGAGCACCTTGACCGACAGCGAGCCGCGCTTCGACAGCACGAAGCGCCTCCGGTGGCGAAGCCACCGGAGGCATCCAGCGCAGAGACGGCTTATGCAGCCTCGGCCTGCTCGCCTGCCGCGTTCACGGCGGTTTCGGCGAGCTCGGTCAGCTTCTCGTCGGTGGCTTCCTCTTCCTTCAAGGTCTCTTCGAGCAGCTTTGCCACGTCCTCCAGGCCGAGCTCCTCGGCCCAGGTGCGCAGCGTGCCGTAGCGCGAGATTTCGTAGTGCTCGACCGCTTGCGCCGCCGCGAGCATGCCGGCGTCGAGCGCGGGCGAGCCTTTGTACTCCTTCATGATCTCCTGGCCCTCCTCGAGGATGCCCTCGATCGCCGCGCACTTCTTGCCCTGCGGCTTGGCGTCGATGGCTTCGAACACCTGCTCCAGGCGGGAAATCTGTCCCTCGGTTTCGTCGTGATGCTTCTCGAAAGCGGCGCGCAGATCGTCACTGTCGGCGGCCTTCGCCATTTTCGGCAGCGCGCTCAGGATTTTCTTTTCGGCGTAGTAGATGTCTTTCAGCGTGTCGTGGAACAGCTCGTCGAGCTTCTTCGGTTCCTTGGCCATCGGATCGCCTCCATTTTGGAATGGGATTGCCGGGACAACCGCAGGCCACGGATCACGTTCCGGGTCTGATGCGGATTGAGCAAAAATTTCGCTGGAGCTACCGAAGCTTATCGTTTGATAGGAGGTGGCGATGACGCTGCCGTTGTGGCCGTCGTGCATAGCCGCTCCGCTTCTGTCATTTGACAGAGAACGCCCGAACTTTCGCCGCATCGAAACGTTGACGCTGAACACGCGGGCTCCTCCGATGCAGGCGACACACGACATCATGATCCGCAAGCTGTCCGAGCACTCCGACCTCAGGCCGGAGGATCTCGCGGAGCTGCGCCGCCTGACGAGCTACAGCCGCGCGCTCGGCCCCAATGAGGATTTCGTTCGCCAGGGCGACAAGCCGGTCGTCTCCGCCCTGGTCACCAGCGGCATGGTGGCCCGCTATCACGTGCTCAACAGCGGCCAGCGCCAATATCTGTCATTTCACATCACGGGCGACATGCCCGATGCACAGACCCTGTTCATCGAGCGGATGGACCATGCGGTCTGCGCGCTCGGCGAGGCCTCGGTCGCGCTGATCCCCCACGACGAGATCTGCGGACTGTTCGAACGGCGGCCAGCCGTCGGCATGGCGATCTGGCGCGAGACCCTTATCGACGCCGCAATCTTCCGTGAGGCCATCACCAACAACAGCAGCCGGCCAGTGGAGACCCGGATGGCCCACCTGTTCTGCGAGCTGTATTACCGTGCCCGCGCCTCGGGCCTGGCCAGGCCCGGCGCCTGCCGCGTCCCACTGCACCAGGGGCAGATCGGCGAGACGTTGGGCATGTCGATCGTCACCGTGAACCGGACGCTCCAGGGGCTGCGCCGCACCGGCGCGATGGAATTCCGCAACGCCGAACTCACAGTGTTTGACTGGAAAAAGCTCGCCGAACTGGGCGATTTCGATCCCAACTACCTGCACCTGAAACGGCCGTCACGGCTGTAATGAGACCGTCGCGGCGGCCCGTTACGCTCTTTCGCCGCGATTTGGAAAGGCCCATATTGGGGGTGACCAGCGCGGGACCACCGGACGACGAACATGCCTCGTTACTTCTTCAACACCCATATCGGCAACGAGACCATCCGCGACGAGGAAGGCGAAGAGCTGCGCGATGCCGATCAGGCCTGGGAAGTGGCCAAGGCCATGATCGAGGAGCTGCTCGAGGATGAGGGCAACCATCCGAGCCTGCTGACCGCATCCATCGTGGTCATCGACGAGGACGGCGACACCGTGCTGGAGTTTCCATTCTCCGAGGCACTTGTCAGCAGTCCGCAGGTGTCCACGACGCGGCACTGAGCGCGGCTGCCGCGCGTCTTCCTCAGGTGAAGAGAAAATCGCCGGCGTGAAGGCTCGCCAGCGCCACATTCTTGAGCGTGACGCTGTTATAGGCATCGCAGGTGATCACCACGTCGGCGCCGGCCTGGACACTCGCGGCGAGCACGTGCTCCGCGTCGGCGAAGACCTGGGAATCGAACTGCAGCACATCCGATCCGGGGGCAAAGTCGGTCACGGTGTCCCGGCCGAAGCCCGGGCCGAACACGAAGGCGTCGTTGCCGGCCCCGCCGGTCAGCGTGTCACGCCCCGCGCCTCCGATCAGCGTGTCATTGCCGTCCAGGCCTGATAGCAGGTTGTTGCCGGCATTGCCGGTGATGACGTTGTCCTCGGCATTGCCGGTGCCGTTGCGATTTCCCGCGCTGAGCAGCGTCAGGTCTTCGACATTGTCGGTGAGGGTGTACGACACCGACGAGCGGACCGTATCGATGCCCTCGCCGGGATTCTCGATGACGACGTCGCCCGGATTGTCCACGACGTAGATATCGTCGCCGGTGCCGCCGACCATGGTGTCGGCGCTGCCGCGGCCGTCGAGCGTGTCGTTGCCGGCCCCGCCGGTCAGCACATTGGCCGCCGAATTGCCGGTGAGCGCATCGTCGAAGTCCGATCCGGCGAGATTCTCGATGTTGAGCAGGATGTCGCCGCTGGCATCACCGGCGCTCACCTGCGGTGCATGGCCGATCAGCGTGACGGTCACGCCCGCGCCGGAGTGCTCGTAGCTGAGGGTGTCGATGCCTTCGCCGCCGTTGAAGCGGTTCGCGACACTGCTGGCCTCGAACACATCGCCGAAGGCGCTGCCGGTCAGGTTCTCGATGCTGATCAGCGTGTCGCCCTGGGCGTCGCCGCCATGGCCACGGCCGCTCCACAGGCTGACATCGACGCCGGCCGACGAGGTCGCGTAGCTGACGGTATCGCTGCCCGCGCCGCCGTCGATCCGGTCGGCGCCCGCGCCGCCTGCGATCGTGTCGTTGCCGTCCATCCCGGAAATCGTGTCGTTCTGCGACGTCGCGAACGGCTGATACGGCGCGCTGTGGACCGCATTGATGAGGTCGTCGCCGGACGAGCCGATGATGGTGTTGCCCGTCACATCGAACACGCTGGTGACCGCATCCGCCGCGGAGGTCTCGTATTTCGTCAGGATGTCGAGCTGCGGCTTGTCGACGCCGTTGCTGGGCTCGAGGCTCAGCGGATAGTTGCCCCACCATGGACCCGCGGCCCAGGCGGTGCCGTCGATGCCGTCCTTCTGCATCGCATCGACCAGGTTGCCCAGCGCGGTGAGCCAGCGCGGGTCGTCGCCCGGCACGCCGAATTCGCCGATGAAGCCCTTGGCGTCGTGCGCCGCGAGCCAGTCCTGGAACACCTGCAGCCGCTGCACGCCGGTGTCCGGGGTGACGCCCTCCTGGTCGTAGGAGCCGCGATAGGTCCCGGAATTGTCGTGATCGAAATAGATGTGCGCTTCGTAGACGATCTTGTTCAGCGCGTCGTTGATCGCAAGATTGCCGTTGACCAGCTGCCACATGCCGGCCGAACTCCAGCCGTCGCCGGCCACGACGATGTTCTCGGTAGCGCCCGTCGCGCGGATGGCGTCGACCGCGGCCTGTGCGGCCGCCATCCAGACGCCCGCGCCGCCCATGTCGTGCGGCTCGTTCATCAAGCCGAAGCCGGCGATGCCGGCGTCGCCGCCGAATTCCTTGGCCATCTTCGACCAGAAGTCGGCGAACGCACTGATCGGAACCGCGTCGGAGCCGATCACCTGCCCGCCGTAGCGGCCGTAGTTGTGCACGTCGAGCACGACCTGCATGCCGCGCGCCGCGGCCTCGTCGAGGAACGTGTGGATGCGCCCGACCTCGGCCTCGTCCAGCGGACCGCCGAGCGTGTGCTGCGCGCGCTCCCACATGAATGGGAGACGGATGAGGGTGATGCCTTCGCTCTTGAAGTAGTCCAGCTCGCTCGCGGACGGATAGATGTAGCTATAGCCATAGACGCCGGATGCAGAACCGAATTCTGCGCCCGCAAGATTCACTCCGATCATGAAAGTTGGAACTCCCCGCACGCTTTGTAGGTGAACGGTTCACACCGGTCTTGACGAGAGCGGAACTCCGCAAGCCGTGGCCGTCGTGTTGACGACCGTTGTAGATCTCAATGGTGTTGGACTGCTTACTGCTCGCCTCGACTTTGTACGGGAACTGCCGATTCATTTTGCAGAGGACCGGAAACCGATGTGTGACGTGTTCGCATCGGCTCCAGTCGGCGATGGAAACATTCCGCGCGTAAGGAATGAAATCGTGCGCTCGGAGTTTGGGATAGTGCGCGCTCTGAAATCCAATAAGGTTGCACGGCCGCTGGCAGCGTGAAGGAACCGGGCCATATCACCGCGAAAGTCAACATTGTTTCGGGCATCGCCGCCCCGCACATAAGCGCAATTTTTTGCCTTCCACAGTCACTGACTGTGCCTATATCCCCGCAGCTTGAAATCACATCCAGGGATGCTCTCACCATGTCGCTGCTCTATTCGCCGGCCAAGCTCGGGCCGCTCACGCTGCAAAATCATCTCGTGATGTCGCCGATGACGCGCAGTCGCGCACCCGGCAACGTGCCCAACGAGCTGATGGCGCAATATTACGCACAGCGCGCCTCCGCCGGACTGATCGTCACCGAAGGCACCTCGCCTTCGCCCAACGGGCTCGGCTATGTCCGCATCCCGGGCATCTTCTCCAGCGAACAGGTCGCGGGCTGGAAGCTGGTCACCCAAGCAGTGCACGCCAAGGGCGCCAAGATCTTCATTCAGTTCATGCACTGCGGGCGTGTGGCCCATCCCGACAACGTGCCGGCAGGCGCCCGCGTCGTGGCGCCGTCGGCGATCGCCGCCAAGGGCCAGATGTACACCGACGGCGGCATGAAGCCGCTGCCCGTGCCGGAGGCGATGACCGAGGCCGATCTCAAGACCGCGCTCGCCGAATACGTGACGGCCGCGAAGAACGCGATGGCGGGGGGGTTCGACGGTGTCGAGCTGCACGGCGCCAACGGCTATCTGCTCGAGCAGTTCATCCGCCCGACCTCGAACCAGCGCACCGATCGCTACGGCGGTTCGATCGAGAACCGCGCCCGCTTCGTGTTCGAGGTGGTCGATGCCACGATCGCCGCGATCGGCAAGGATAAGGTCGGCATCCGGCTGTCGCCCTACGGCACGTTCAACGACATGCCGCTCTATCCCGAGATGGAATCCGACTACGGCTATCTCGCCGAGAAGCTCAACGCCGCAGGCCTGGCCTATGTCCACGTTCTCGATCACTCGGCCGGCGGCGCGCCGCCCGTGCCGGATTCGATCAAGGCGACGTTCCGCAAGGTGTTCAAGCGCACGCTGATCCTCGCGGGCGGCTATGATGCCAAGCGGGCAGAAAGCGATCTCGCGGCGGGCCGTGGCGATCTCTTCGCGGTCGGCAAGCTGTTCCTTGCCAATCCCGATCTGGTGGCGCGCTGGAGCAAGGGCGCGAATGTGAACACGCCCGACCCGACCACGTTCTATTCGCCGGGCCCGAAGGGCTACATCGATTATCCGACGCTCGCCGGGTAGCCGATCAGCAACGCGGATACATCGCGGCGAGGTCTCGCCCGCGCAGCAGCAGCACGCGCGAGGTGAGCCCGCCGCGGTTCCGGATCCATTGCTGCACCGCCGGCGGATAGGTTTCGAGCACGATCCGGGTCGCGCGAGGCTCGGCGTGGAAGCGGCCGCGGTCATCCAGCAGCCGCGCCGCATGGAAGCCCAGCACGGCGCGGCGCGTCACGCAGATGCGCTCGCCCGGCACGATGCTGAGCACCAGCGTGCAGGCCGACATGCAGGGCCCGTCGATCACCACGCGCTCGCCGGAATCCCGCACCGCCTCGAACACTTTGACGTAAGGGATGACCGGACCGCCCGGACTCGACAGGATCCGGACATCGGCAGCGGCCGGCTCTGCGCCAAAGGCACAGAGCCAAAGCAGCAACGTCGTCAGTCCGGCGGCGTTTCGCATGACTTGAGGCTACACCCGTCGCGGGATTCGCGGCGGATAAATAGTGTGTCGGCCGTTGCGGCAACAGTGCGGCGCGGCAGCACTTACTTCTGCACGAAGAAGAAGTCCTCTTTCCCAGGCAGCGAGCCGTAGGTGTAGGGCTCCTGCCGGCCGGCGGTCGCCTCCATCACATCGTCGCGCACCAGGCGGAACAGCTTGTTGATCTCGACATTGGGCGTCGCGAGCCGCTGCACCATCGCCACCGCGAACGGGCTGTTGGTGCCCTGGCCGTCGAGCGCGGTCTGGCCGTGCTTGGTGGCATAGACCACCAGCATCGCGCCGGACACGCTCACCGCACCCAATCCGCCGGTCGTGCGCTCGCCAACGACACCGACGGAGGTAGGACCCATCGCCACGGTGGCGCGGGACGCCTCGGCCGGCGGCGTCTGCTTCACGAACGGATTGTTGCGGCAGGCGTCGAGCAGGATCAGCCGGAGCTTGCGCGCGCCCTGCGTTGCCGCCATCACCTGGTCGAGCGACACCACCTGGGACCGCCCATCGCGGCCGGCGGAGAAATTCGCATCGACCGGCAGCAGGTAGTTCGTGCCGTTCACCTCCATGCCGTGGCCCGAATAGTAGACCACCGCCCAGTCGGCCTTCGCCGCCTCGACCGAGAACTTGCGCAGCCCGTCCAGCATCTCCTCGCGCGTGGCGTCGATGCCTACCAGCACGGTCTCGAAGCCGATCGCGCGCAGCGTGGCGGCGACGACGTTGGCATCCTGCTGCGGATTCTTCAGCTTGCTGGCGTTCTGGTAGTCGGCATTGCCGATCACGAGTGCGACCCGCCGGCCGATCTTGCCGGGCTCGACCGGAACGGCCGCCGGCACTGCGACCTCCGGTGTCGGGATCGAGGTGGGCGAGGTCACTTTCGACGGTGCAGCCGGAATGACCGGCTGGACCGCGCCGGAGTCGAATGCCGCCAAGCGTGCGCGTGCGGTTGCGAGCGCCGACCCCGCGTTGTCGCCGCGGAACTGGCTCTTCGAATTCAGCGCCTTGTTGAATTCGGCGCGGGCGCGGGCGATGTCGCCGGCCTTCTCGAAGGTCAGGCCGCGGCCGACATAGGCCGGGATGTAGTCCGGCGTGAGCCGCAGCGCCTGATCGTAGTCGGCGAGCGCGCGGTTGAGGTCGCCCTTGTAGCGGTAGGTGTCGCCGCGCTCCTGGAACGGCAGCGGGCTTTTCGGATCGAGCCGGACCGACTGATCCTGCTCGATCAACGCGCGCTCGAGGTCGCCCTTGAGCCGCCAGATCTCGCCGCGATTGGCGTAGACCACGACATTCTTCGGATCGCGGCGCAGCGCCTCGTTCTGGTCCTCCAGGGCGCGGTCGAGCTCACCCTTGCTCTTCCAGGCGTTGCCGCGATTGGCGTAAGGCGCGGCGAGACCCGGATCGAGCCGGATCACCTCGCTGTAGTCGGCGATGGCGCGGTCCCAATCGCCCTTGTTGTACCAGACGCTGGCGCGGCCGTTGTACGGAAACGGGAACGCCGGATCGACCCGGATCGCCTCGTTGTAATCGGCGAGCGCCAGATCGAGTTCGCCCTTGCCCTTCCAGGCGTTGCCGCGGCTGTTCAGCGAGCGCTTGTAGGCCGGGTCGAGCTTCAGCGCCTCGTTGAATTCGAGAATGGAGCGATCGAAATCCTGCTTCAGCAGGTAGCCGACACCACGGTGGTGGAAGGCCGCGGTCTTGGCCTCCTTGGCCGGATTTCCCGATTGCAGGAGCCGCGTGCAGGCGCTGATCTTCAGCGCCGGGTTGGTCATCTGCTCGCAGTCCGTCACGTCCTTGGCCGAGGCGGCCAAAGCGGGCGTCAGGACCGGTGTGGCGAGCAGCGCAAAAATCGGCGCCAGAACGGCGACGGCAAGGCTCGAAGCGACGCGCATATGGAAATCCCCAGCCGAAAAAGCAGCTAGTGAATAAGTCGCCGCAAACTGGCAGCAGGTTCAAATTGGAACCGGTCCGCCCTTCCCTCGCCCTTCAACTCCTCCCATATTTCACCGATGCCCAAATCCCCCCGTGATCCCGCCAAGCACAGCAAGAAGGACCCGGCGCGGCCGACCCGCGCCAAGGCGCACCGGCCGGACGCGCCGCCGGCCGATCCGGCGCTGGAGCGGCTGCTCAATCCGGGCATCGAGCGCGGCACCGCCGGGATGGGGTCGGGTACGGGACTGCAGCAACCGCCGGACAACTCGTTCGAGCGCCGTGCCGACCGCCGGGGCGAGCACACCGCGCGCAAGTCCGTGGTCAAAGGCTTCGACGAGGCGCCGCAGCGCGGTTACGTGGCGCGTGGGCCGTTGCTCGGGCCGGAGCTGTCGCAGAGCAAGCCCCTCGACATCAATGCGGAGCTGCGCAAGGCGCTGGGATACGACAACGACCCGAACAAATCCCTGATCGGTCAGAGCGCCGACGAGGCGGAGGAAGCGCCGCCCAACATCGACGAGATTTCGGCGATCTCCGAGCCGCGGCGCGAGAAGCGCGTGATGCACCGGCCGTCGCCGCAGCCGGTCACGCTCGGCGTCACCGCGTCGATGCAGGCGCTGGAGAAGCTGCTGCGTGAAGGCCGGCCGGAATTCGCCGAGAGCGGCGGCACCGCGGTGTGGACGCCGCACCGCCCGCCGCGGCCGGAGAAATCCGAAGGCGGCGTCAGGATCGAGCTGAAGTCCGAGATGCAGCCGAAGGGCGACCAGCCGTCGGCGATCAAGGACCTGGTCGAAGGCGCCAACCGCAACGACCGCACCCAGGTGCTGCTCGGCGTCACCGGCTCGGGCAAGACCTTCACCATGGCCAAGGTGATCGAGGCGACGCAACGGCCGGCGCTGATCCTGGCGCCGAACAAGACGCTCGCCGCCCAGCTCTACGGCGAGTTCAAGAGCTTCTTCCCCGACAACGCGGTCGAGTATTTCGTCTCGTATTACGACTACTACCAGCCGGAAGCCTATATTCCGCGCACCGACACCTACATCGAGAAGGATTCGTCGATAAACGAGCAGATCGACCGCATGCGCCATTCGGCCACGCGTGCGTTGCTCGAACGCGACGACGTGATCATCGTGGCGTCGGTGTCGTGCATTTACGGTATCGGCTCGGTCGAGACCTATTCGGCGATGACCTTCACGATCAAGCAGAAGGACCGCATCAACCAGCGCCAGCTGCTCGCCGATCTCGTCGCCACGCAATACAAGCGCACCGCCGGCGATTTCTCGCGCGGCACCTTCCGGGTGCGCGGCGACGCCATCGACATCTTCCCGGCGCACTATGAGGATCGCGCCTGGCGTGTGAACCTGTTCGGCGACGAGGTGGAGTCGATCCACGAGTTCGACCCGCTCACCGGCCAGAAGACCGACGAGCTGGAGTTCGTGAAGATCTACGCCAACTCGCACTATGTGACGCCGCGGCCGACGCTGATCCAGGCGATCCAGGGCATCAAGGCCGAGCTGAAATGGCGGCTCGAGGACTTGCACAACACCGGGCGTCTGCTCGAAGCGCAGCGGCTCGAGCAACGCACGCTGTTCGATCTGGAGATGCTCGACGCCACCGGCGTCTGCGCCGGCATCGAGAACTATTCGCGCTATCTGACCGGGCGAAAGCCCGGCGAGCCGCCGCCGACGCTGTTCGAATATGTCCCCGACAACGCGCTGGTGTTCGTCGACGAGAGTCACGTCACGGTCCCGCAGATCGGCGGCATGTATCGTGGCGACTTCCGGCGCAAGGCCACGCTTGCCGAATACGGCTTCCGCCTGCCGTCATGCATGGACAACCGGCCGCTGCGCTTCGAGGAATGGGACGCGATGCGGCCGCAAACTGTCGGCGTCTCCGCCACGCCAGGCCCGTGGGAGCTCAACGAATCCGGCGGTGTGTTCGCCGAGCAGGTGATCCGACCCACTGGGCTCATTGACCCACCTGTCGATATACGGCCGGCGCGCACCCAGGTCGACGATCTGGTGGGCGAAGTCCGCGAGGTGGCACGCAAGGGCTATCGCGCACTGGTCACGGTGCTGACCAAGCGGATGGCCGAGGACCTGACCGAATACCTGCACGAGCAGGGCATCCGCGTCCGCTACATGCATTCCGACATCGACACCATCGAACGCATCGAGATCATCCGCGATCTTCGCCTGGGCGCGTTCGACGCACTGGTCGGCATCAACCTCCTCCGCGAAGGCCTCGACATTCCGGAATGCGCGCTGGTCGCGATCCTGGACGCCGACAAGGAAGGCTTCCTGCGCAGCGAGACGTCGCTCATTCAGACCATCGGCCGTGCTGCCCGCAACGTCGACGGCCGGGTGATCCTTTACGCCGACCAGGTGACCGGCTCGATGCAGCGCGCCATGGAAGAGACCTCGCGGCGACGGGAGAAGCAGGAAGCCTACAACAAGGCCAACGGCATCACGCCGGAGAGCGTGAAGAAGTCGATCGGCGACATCCTCGGCTCGGTCTACGAGCGCGACCACGTGCTGGTCTCGACCGAGGGCGGGCTCTCAGGCGTCGGCGAGGAGCAGATCACCATCGGCCACAACTTCGAGGCCGTGCTGGCCGATCTCGAGGCGCGCATGCGCGCGGCCGCGGCCGATCTCGACTTCGAGGAGGCGGCGCGGCTGCGCGACGAGCTCAAGCGGCTGCGCGCCACCGAGCTGGCGGTGGTCGACGATCCGACCGCAAAGGTCGTGAAGCTTCCGGCCAAGGGCAAGGACGTGTCGCGGCCGCACAAGCCGCATCTCGATGAGATGGGGATCGCGACCTATCACGAGGTCAAGCCTGCGGGCTCGCCGCGCCAAAGTTCCCAGCGCGAAGGCGGACCGCGCAAGCCCACGCTCGACGAGATGGGCCCGGGCCCGGAGAGCAAGCCTTATCGACCCGGTCCGCGCTCGACCAGCGGCAAACCCGGCATGCGCGGCGGCTTCAAGCCTCGGCAACGCTGAGGCATGATCCGCAATCGAATCATGCGCGAGATAAGTTTGTGCCGCGGCGGCCGCCGTTTCTCATCGGACTTCTGATCATCGCCATCGTCGCCGCGATCGGCGGCGGCATTGGCGAGTGGCATTCGCGGCCGATCTTTGCGCCGCGCCAGACCGGCGCGATGATCGCCGGAAGGCCGCGGGTGGTCGACGGCGACTCGCTGGAAGTCGCAGGCCATCGCGTCCGGCTGTTCGGCATCGACGCGCCGGAAAGCATGCAGGACTGCCGCGACAAGCGCGGCCGGACGTATGCCTGCGGCCGCGAGGCGCGCGACGCGCTCGCCGACACGATCGGCCGGCAGAGCGTGTCATGCCAGCCGGTCGGCGAGAGTTACGGCCGCGACGTGTCGATGTGCACCGCCGGCGGCCGCGACCTCAGCGAGGCGATGGTGCGCTCGGGCCATGCGCTGGAGCTGCGCCAGTACAGCCGCGGCCGCTATAGTGACGCCGAGCGCGAGGCGCGCAGCGCCCGCCGCGGGCTTTGGGCCGGCGACTTCGAGCAGCCGTCGGATTGGCGGCACGGGCATTCGCGCTGAGCTCGATGGCCGGTGAGCTCAATGAGCGCCGAGCTTACTGGCTCGCGATCTCGCCGACCACGATGCGGTTCGATGGCTCGACCAGCAGGATGCGGTCGGCGGTCCGCACATACTTGAGCCGCCCGACCGACGGAATATTCGCCGATGCGCCAAGCTCATGCATCGCGATGTCGACCGGCAACGAGTCGGCCGGCTTGGCCGCCGTCGATTGGACCGGCGCATTGGCCTGCTTGACGCTGTCGACGATGGCGCGCCGCTGCTCGTCATTGAGGCCGAGCGGCAGCGCCATGGTCGGCAGCTTGTCGAGGCGATCGTTGCGCTCGGAGAACTTCGCCGGCACGGTCTGGCTGTCGGCCGGCGCGCCCGGCACGTTGAGCTTGCCGTCGACGAGCACCGCCGTGTCCTTCGGCTGCTCCGAAGGCCTGGCGCCCGTCGTGGCCGGCGCTGGCGTTTCTTGTGACGGAGCGGTCTGCGCGGAGGCAGCAGACACCCCGCAAACGATCAGGATCGCGGTGGAAACGGATAGAACTGGACGATGCATGGGGTGGCTCCCAGACAAAGCCCCCGCCCTTCCAACGCCCATCTTGCCGTTGGGTTCCGGCCACCTTACTTCGCCGGCGGCGCCACCACCGCAACCTGATTGCTGCGCTTCAGCCCGTCGGCAATGAAGCCCGAGGCCTTCATCTCCTCGACGAAGGCCTTGAGATAGGCCGCGCCCGCGGCCTTCGGCACGCCCGCTTTCTTCGGCATGCCCATGGCCTGCTGGATCTGCTGGAACGCGCCGCTCATGATCCGCACGTCGGCGTGATCCTTGGCATAGGCCTCGAGCTGCTGCCGCACGCCCGCGGCAGCTTCGAGCTTGTCGTTGAGCCACATCTCGATCATCGCCTTGCCGCCGCCGGTCTGGGCGCGGACGATGGTGGCGTTCTTGATGGTGCGCGTCAGGTAAAGGTCGTAGGCCGAGCCGAGGCCGACCGCGATGCGGATGCCGGGCTTGTCGACGTCGGCGACCTCCTTGAGCGGTGAATCCTTCTTCACCATGTAGGTGCCCTCGATGATCACATAGGGCGCCGTGAACTCGATCGACTGCGCGCGCACCGGCTCGATCGCGACGAAGCCGATGTCCCAGAGACCCTGCGCGGCCGCCTCGAACACCTTGCCGGCCGCATCGAAGGTGACGAACTCGACCGGCACATTGAGGCGCTTGGCGAGCTCGTGCGACAGGTCGGCGCTGATGCCGGCCGGCGAGCCGTCCTGCGCCTTCTGCGCCAGCACCGAATTGCCGAAGTTGATCGCGGCGCGGAGCTTGCCGGTCGGCGCGAGGTCCTTGACCACCTCGGGCGACGGCGCGGGCTGCGCCGCCACGGCGAGCGTTGCGGCGAGCAGCATGGAGACTGCGGTGAGCGATTTCAGCATGACGATCCTCCCGGCGCGGCCGGGTTGATGTCGCCCCCTGCCGCTTATGCATGAAGGGAACGCGATCTCGGCGCCCGGCGCAAGCCTGAAAGCTGGCCGCGGCGCGCAATCGCCGCTAGGTTTCGCCGCCAACGAAAAGAGGGAGTTACGACACCATGAACGGCCGCGCATTCAAGCTTGGGACCTTCGCGAAATCGGACGGCAAGCCGTTCGCCGCCATCGTGCTGGACGACAGCGCCATTCCGCTCGCCGAGGCCGCGCAGGTCTCTGGCAAATCGGGGCTCACCAGCACCGCGAGCATCCGCGACCTGCTCGGCGATTGGGACAGGAACTTCGCTACGCTCCAGGAGATGGCGGCCGCTCTCGACAAAGCCAAGGGCACCAGCGTGTCGAGTCTCACCGCGCTGCCGCCGGTCTCGCATCCCGGCAAGATGTTCTACGCCGCGCAGAACTTCCAGGAGCATGTCGACGAGATGATCCGCGCCGGCATGTCGCCGAAGGACGGCCCGAAGTTCACCGGCGAGAAGTCGACCACCGCGCCGTACCTGTTCCTCAAGGCGTCGAGCTGCCTCGCCGGCGCCTATGACGACATCCCGGCGCCGAAGGACGTCAAGAAGATCGACTGGGAGGCCGAGATCGCCTGCGTCATCACCAAGCCGGCCAAGCGCGTGACCGCTGCGCGCGCGCTCGACCACGTCGCCGGCTGGATGACCACCAACGACGTCTCGGCGCGCGATCTGCAGATCCGCACCGACCGGCCCGGCCTGCGCTCCGACTGGCTCAACGGCAAGAGCCACGACAAGTTCGCGCCGATGGGGCCGTATCTGGTGCCGAAGGCCTTCGTGCCCGATCACATGAAGCTGTTCATCCGGCTCAGCATCAACGGCGAGGTCAAGCAGAACGGCAACACGTCGCAGTTCATCTTCACGCCGGAGGAGCAGATCGAATACGCCTCCAACATCCTGACGCTGAACACCGGCGACATTTTCGTCTGCGGCACCTGCGGCGGCGTCGGCCAGGGCACCAACACGTTCGTCAAGGTCGGCGACGTGATGGAGACCGAGGTCGAGGGGCTCGGCAAGATGCGCAACAAGTTCGTTGCGGAGGCTTGAGCAACCGCGCATACCGCGAGTGGTCTCCTCGTACTGAACCATCAACGTCATGGCCGGGCTTGTCCCGGCCATCCACGTCTTGGCCACGAAGTAAGACGTGGATGCCCGGGACAAGCCCGGGCATGACGGCGGGGTGAGATTTGCATATTTTTTGCAACACCCTTTCGAGTGAGCAACCCCGTGCCCGACCTGGACCACATCGTCAAAGAGATCGCCGCCGAGATGGCCGAGCGGCCGGACCGCGGCACGGTCGCGACCTACATCCCCGAGCTTGCCAATGTCGACGCCGGACAGTTCGGCATCGCCGTCATCGACCACGAGGGCCGCGTCTCGACAGGCGGCGACGCCGACACGCCGTTCTCGATCCAGAGCATCTCGAAGGTCTTCACGCTGACGCTCGCGCTCGGCATGGCCGGCGACCGGCTGTGGCGCCGCGTCGGCCGCGAGCCGTCCGGCAGCCCGTTCAACTCCGTGGTCCAGCTCGAATACGAGAAGGGCATCCCGCGCAATCCGTTCATCAACGCCGGCGCGATCGCGGTCACCGATCTGCTTCTCTCGGGCCATCAGCCGCGTGAGACGCTCGGCGAGATCCTGCGCTTCGTGCGCTTCCTGGCCGACGATCACTCGATCGTCATCGACGAGAAGGTCGCGGCCTCCGAGCAGCGCACCGGCTTCCGCAACGCCGCGCTCGCCAACTACATGAAGTCCTTCGCGGTGCTGGAGAACCCGGTGGACCTGGCGCTCGGCGTCTACTTCCACCAATGCGCCATCGCGATGTCGTGCCGCCAGCTTGCCACCGCGGCGCGCTTCCTCGCCCACAACGGCCGCAACCCAGCCACGGGCCTTTCAGTGGTGAACGCCGAGCGCGCGCGGCGCATCAACGCCATCATGCTGACCTGCGGCCATTACGACGGCTCGGGCGAGTTCGCTTATCGCGTGGGTCTGCCGGGCAAGAGCGGCGTCGGCGGCGGCATTCTCGCCATCGCACCGGGCAAGGCCTCGATTGCGGTGTGGTCGCCGGGCCTCGATCAGAACGGCAATTCGCATCTCGGCCGCATCGCGCTGGAAGCGCTGACCAAGCGGCTCGGCTGGTCGATCTTCGGAGCTTAGAGAGCAAGCAGCCTTAGTGCTTGCGCTCCTGCTCTTCCTTGATCGCGTCGTCGTGGTACCAGCCGCTGCCCATCGCAACCTTGGCGCGCGCCTCCATGGCGGCGAACGTCTCATTGTGTGACGTGACGGCAAACCGGCCCCGGGCCGGGAACGGGATGATCTCTGCCGACACGCGATCAGACCCTTCAGTCATGTTCGGCTCCTTATAGAGTCCACCTCAACGCATCATCGCTGAGTCGTTTCCAATATAGGGTTTACGCTCATGATTTCCGCAGAATGCCTCCTAACAAATCGTCGCATGGCTACGATTTGTGCAACTTGTCTTTTGCTGTGCTAGCAAGCAGCCATCGGGTTTCGAAACACGGTGCTGCACTGCGCCACCCGGCGCGGCCGCCTTATTTCCAGGCATGGCACACTTAATGCTTTGAAACGCGGCGGTCGCCGGAGGCTCATGTGGCTGCGGCGGCTGGGGCGAGCTCCTCGCTCGTCACCTTCCACTCATCTCAAGTGAAACCGCCAAGAGAACAACTCATGACAAAGTATCGTCTCGAGTACATCTGGCTCGACGGCTACACGCCGGTCCCGAACCTTCGGGGCAAAACCCAGATCAAGGAATTCGCCAGCTTCCCGACGCTCGAACAGCTCCCGCTGTGGGGCTTCGACGGCAGCTCCACCATGCAGGCCGAGGGCCACAGCTCCGACTGCGTGCTGAAGCCCGTGGCGGTCTATCCGGACGCGGCCCGCACCAACGGCGCGCTGGTGATGTGCGAAGTGATGATGCCGGACGGCAAGACGCCGCACGCGACCAACAAGCGCGCCACCATCCTCGACGACGAGGGCGCCTGGTTCGGCTTCGAGCAGGAGTACTTCTTCTACAAGGACGGCCGTCCGCTCGGCTTCCCGTCGTCGGGCTATCCGGCGCCGCAGGGCCCCTACTACACCGGCGTCGGCTATTCGAACGTCGGCGACATCGCCCGCAAGATGGTCGAGGAGCATCTCGATCTCTGCCTCGCGGCCGGCATCAACCACGAAGGCATCAACGCCGAGGTGGCGAAGGGCCAGTGGGAGTTCCAGATTTTCGGCAAGGGCTCCCGCACCGCCGCCGACCAGATGTGGATCGCGCGCTACCTGCTGCTCCGTCTCACCGAGAAGTACGGCGTGGACATCGAATTCCACTGCAAGCCGCTCGGCGACACCGACTGGAACGGCTCGGGCATGCACTCCAACTTCTCGACCAAGTACATGCGCGAGGTCGGCGGCAAGGAGTACTTCGAGTCGCTGATGAAGGCCTTCGAGGCGAACCTGATGGACCACATCGCGGTCTATGGCCCGGACAACGACAAGCGTCTGACCGGCAAGCACGAGACCGCGCCGTGGAACAAGTTCAGCTACGGCGTGGCTGATCGTGGCGCTTCGATCCGCGTGCCGCACAGCTTCGTCAACAACGGCTACAAGGGCTATCTCGAAGACCGCCGCCCGAACTCGCAAGGCGACCCCTACCAGATCGCTTCGCAGATCCTGAAGACCATCGCGTCGGTCCCGACCGCCAAATCGGCGGCGGCTTAAGCCCACGAGGCACGGCCTCGCCGCCAGAGGCCGGACAGACAAACATCGCGGGCGCCCGCTGTCATGGTCGGCGCCCGCGCTTTTCAGAGATTGGCGTCGGTCTTGTTGTGAACCACTTCAGGTCGATGTCGCGGGGGAGGTGCTTGGCGGTCCTCCCCCGTTTTCTTTTCGCTAGTAGGCCCGACCGAACGGCCGCTCCCAGCTCCACCAATCTGACACCGGCTGAAGCCCTTCGCGATGGCGGCCCGCCGTGACCGCCGCGGTCCACGCAACCGCCGCACCGACCAAGGCCGCAGCCGCGATCATGAACGCCAGGATCGCCGCAGCACGCCGGGCGCGGTTGATGTTCTCCCTCGCGGCGCCGGCCACTTCCATCACGCGCTTGTCGGCATCGGCCTGCGGCAGGCCCGTATAGGCCTGCGTGAGCCGCACCAGATAGGCGCGGTCGTCGGCCTGCATGCCGCGATGGCTCGGCGCGGTCATGAGAATCCGCGCGGCTTCGGCACGCGCCTGGGTGAGCTCGGCCGCGGGAATCCTGCGGTCGCCGCGGAACAGCCGGTCGAGATCGAACGCGATGATGTTCTCGCCCGCGACCGACGCGGCCGGGCCCGCGCCTGACGGTGCGGCGAGCCGCGGCACCATCGCGGCAATCGACAGCGCCATGATGGCGGCCAGCAGCGTCGCCAGCGCCCAGACCAGGATGCCGTGCATGCCGTCACGGAACTCGATCTCGGGCGCAGCGCCGGCACCGAGCCGCATGCGCATCCGTCCCGCCACATAGGCGCCGAAGCCGTAGGACACGAGCGCGGTCAGCAGCAGATACAGGCCCGAGAGCAGGATCAGTGCAAAGGACGCATCGCGCCAGGTCGGCGCGGTCGAGCTCACCGAAATCCCGACGGCGCTGGCAAAGCCATGCAGCACCGAGGCGAGCGCCGCGGCCGCAATCGCGCCCGCGATCACCGGCCCCCATTCGATGCGCGGGAGGAGAGCTGCCTCGGGTGCTGGGCCGTCATCGATGACGGCAATGATCGGGGCGTCTGTCATGGTCACGGCTCGCTCCTGAGGTCTTCGATTCAGCGCAAGCCGAGGAATGAAAGAATGGCCATGATCACGACGATCAAGCCGATGAGGTAGATAAGCCCATTCATGCGTCGCTCCTCTTCGCCGCCCCGACGAGTGTTCGTATGCAAAATTTAAAACGGAGCGGGAGGCGCAATGTTCCAGCACCTGATCGGTGGGTGTCCCCTTTACCGGGCCATGGCCAGTGTGCGGCGCAACCAGCCAGTGTTTGTCATGCGACAGATAGCGGAAGTAATATCCGCCGAGGGAAGCCGCCGACACGGTTGGACGGCGCAGGAAATGCAGAAGGTATGACCATGGCTCAATCTCGGCCTCATGTGGCGGTGATCGGCGGCGGCATCGGCGGGCTGTTCGCCGCCAACGCGCTGGTTTCGCAGGGCGTCAGCGTTTCGGTCTACGAGCAGGCGCCCGCGCTCGGCGAGATCGGCGCCGGCGTCTACATCACGCCGAACAGCGTGCGGCATCTGCAGCGCGTCGGTCTCGGCGACGCTGTCGCGAAATGGGGCGCGCTGGTCGGACCGAACTCGCAATACTTCCGCCATGACGGCTCGCCGATCGCGCCGGTCCAGGTGGAGGACGCCAACGGCTGGAACGCGACCTACGGCATGCACCGCGCCGATATCGTGGACTTCCTCGCCGCCAACCTGCCCGCGGGCATCGTCAAGACCGGCCACCGCGCCGTGGGCTTCGAGGAAGGCGCCGGCAAGGCGCGGGTGAAGTTTGCCAACGGCGCCACCATCGAGGCCGACGTCGTGGTCGGCGCCGACGGCATCCATTCCGAGCTGCGGCCTCATGTGTTCCCGCCGTCGAATCCGGTCTTCCACGGCACCATCTCGTATCGCGGCCTGGTGGCGCGCGAGCGCCTGCCCGACTGGCCGATGGACCGCTGGCTGATGTGGGCCGGGCCGTCCAAGCACTTTCTGGTGTTCCCGGTGCGTCACGGCACCATGGTGAATTACGTCGGCTTCGTGCCGACCGACGAGGAGATGAAGGAGTCGTGGTCCGCGCCCGGCAACCCCGACACCTTGCGCAAGGAGTTCGAAGGCTGGGACCCGCGCATCACCAATGTGCTTAAGCAGGTCGATCACTGCTTCCGCTGGGCGCTCTACGACCGCGAGCCGCTGCCGACCTGGACCAAGGGCCGCCTGACGCTGCTCGGCGACGCCGCGCATCCGATGCTGCCGCATCTCGGCCAGGGCGCGAACCAGTCGATCGAGGACGGCATGGCGCTCGCCACGATCCTGTCGCAGACCGACAACGCCGCCGTGCCGCAGGCGTTGAAAGTCTACGAACGGCTGCGCCGCGAGCGCGTCGCCGAGGTGCAGCTCGGCGCGCGGCAGAACGGCCTGCGCGTCGACTCGGCCTATACGGACCTCAAGCAGCGCGACGCCGAGCTCGTGGCCCACGCCGACTTCCGCAAGCACCTCTATGCGTATGACGTGGTGCCGGCCGCGAAGGCCGCCGCTGCGGCGCTGGCGTAAGCGCTTGCGTGTGCGCACTCACTGCGGCCGATAGCGGTCCGCGCCCATCGTCGTGGCGCCGCCGCCGGCGCGCGGCCACATCGCGTAGGCGTTGTGCCCTTCTGTGCCCGGCCGCCGGCTCGACACCCTTTCGGCTCTCTGCTCGGGCTTCTGCGGCTTCGCCTCGATCGCGCGCAGCGGCTTCGCGGTGATCGGCGGCAGCGGCTCGACCCGCGCGATCGGCGTCGCCAGCGCCTGCCGCACCTCGCGCGCATTCGCGACCAGGAAATCCAGCCGCGACTGCGGCCGCTCGTTGCTGTGCAGGACGTAGGCCTGCACAGCCGGCGCCAGCACCGTGAGCGAGCCATACAGCCCCACGGCGACCGCGCCGAGCGCAGCGAAATAAAGCGATATCGTGAGCAGCAGCGAACGCGCAGTGGGGTTCATCGAAACGTTCACTCATTCAAACCCCACCCGACGTCAGCGTAACCGCATGGCCGTGCTGTTGTTCCTGAGCATGCTTCGATAAAGCGTCGCGCACCTCGCCGCCACACGCGCGGCATCACCGTCCGTGATGGCACGCAATCCCGCGTGATGCTCCGGGCGCAGTTCCCATGCCGGTGGACGAGATCAAGGCAACGTTGCCACCAAATCGCCGCGGAACATTTTCGCGGGACGTCAATTTGCATTGCCGTGGGCGGGCGAAAGGAGATGACAAAGGAGACACCGACAATGAAGCGAACGATCGTGGCCGGCGCCGCCGTTCTCGCGGTGCTATTTTCCGGACAGGCTCTCGCCCAGAGCGCCGTCGAGGTCGAGCTCGCGCCGGAGCAGAAGGCCCGTATGAAGGACTACGTCGTCAAGGAACGGATCGCGCCGGCGCCTGTGAAGGAACGCGTCACGGTCGGCGCGGTCGTGCCGACCAACGTCGAGCTGCGCACGGCGCCGTCGGACTGGGGTCCGTGCTGCGCGCGCTACCGCTACATCTACGCCGACAACCGCGTCATTCTGGTCGATCCGTCGACCCGCGAAGTGGTCCGCGTCGTCGAATAGCGGAACGTCCGGCACCAGGGGAACCGTGGCGATCCGGCGTGTCTCAGGCCTGAGACGCGCCGGACGCGTCTTCGGCGGGTTCGCGGCGCGGCCCCGCGGCGATCAGCACCTGCGCGGCCTGCGCGAGCTTGGCCAGGCACCGCAGCAGCACCTCGCGGTCGGCGATCTCCAGCGCCTCGTCGAGCTGCCGGCCGACCGCCGCCGCGGCCGGCGCGCAGCGGGCGTAGAGCGCCTCGCCCTGCGGCGTCAGCTCCAGCACCGCCAGCCGGTGATCGCGCGGATTGGGCCGCCGCGTGATCAGTTCGCGCTCGAGCAGGCCCGCGACCGCGCGCGACACCTTGGCCTTCTGCATGTGGAACTGCGCGCCGATGTCTTTTGCCGTAGTCTGCCGGCGTTCGGCGATGCTGCTCAGCACCATCCATTCGCTGCGGTTCAGGCCGTGCGGCCCGTGGATCGCGGCCAGCGCCTGCGCGGCAAGGTTCGAGAGCAGCGACAATCGATGCGGCAAAAATTTTTCGAGCTCGAGCGAGGCAGTCTCGCGCGTAACCAAATCCGCCACGGCACCCAATCCGTCTTGTTCTGACCGGCTTTTGCAACCCGCCGGCTTGACTCTTGTCGTGGCGCCGACGATGCATCCTGGAGTGGCTCCAGGAGCAAGGGTAAAGAGTGCAGGCGCATATGGCGCGGGGGACTGCTGCGTGAAGGAGTTCACGTGAAGGACAGACCGTTCACCATAGGGGAACTCGCGCGGCAGACCGGCGCGAACATCGAGGCCATCCGCTACTACGAGCGCATCGGGCTGATGCCGCGACCGCCGCGAACCGGCGGCGGCCGCCGCGCCTACGGGCCCGAGAGCCTCGCCATGCTGAACTTCGTCCGCCGCTGCCGCGAGCTCGGCTTCGGCCTCGACGATGTCCGCGCGTTGCTCGCGCTGCGCAAGGCGCAGCCATGCTGCACCGACGTGAAGGCGATCGCCGAGCGGCATCTCGCAACGGTGCGCGCCAAGCTCCGCGATCTTTCGGAGATGGAAGCGAGCCTGGCCGGGCTGGTGGCGCGGTGCTCGGGCCGACCCAAAGGCGAGTGCGCGGTGATGGATGCGCTGGACGCGGGGGTGGTCGAAGCGGGGGTACAGGCTTAAGGCGTCCGAACCTTTGCCGCGAACCCCTCCTCTTCCTTGAAGGGAGAGGGTGCGTTCTGACACAACCTTAATGGCCCTTTAAGCCGGACCGTTTATCACCGTCCACATGAAGCTGGGCTTTGCGGAATCGCAGGCTGCCTACATCAGCGGATCGCAGAGCGCACGGTCATGGACCGAAACTTGGGTCCGCGATCAGGTCTTCTGCCCGAATTGCGGACATACAAAGATAAATCCGTTCCGGGCGAACACGCCGGTCGGCGATTTCTTTTGTATGTCCTGCAACGAGGAATACGAACTCAAAAGCCAGAAGACAAAATTCGGAAACAGAATAGTCGACGGTGCCTTTCGCACGATGTGCGAACGCTTGGCCGCCAGCAACAATCCAAACCTGTTTCTTTTGAACTACGACCTGGCGCAACGCAGCGTCCGAAACTTTTTCGTCGTCCCAAAGCACTTCTTTGTGCGAGAAATCATCCAGGAGCGAAAGCCACTCGCGGTGACCGCCAGGCGAGCGGGCTGGATCGGATGCAACATTCTTTTGAATCAGATTCCGGATTCCGGAAAAATCTTCATCGTTCGCGATGGCAATATTCAGCCCAAAGACCTGGTCCTCGCCCGATGGCAGCAAACTTTATTCCTCCGGGACGAATCCGTGGAGGCGCGAGGCTGGCTCATCGAAGTCATGAAGTGCGTTGAGCTGATAGGAAAGATGGAATTTGATCTCGATGACGTTTATGCTTTCGAAGGTCGCTTGAAGTCGATCTATCCAAACAACATGCACGTGAAGCAGAAAATCCGGCAACAGCTTCAGGTTTTACGCGATCGAGGATTTTTGGATTTCGTTTCTCGCGGCCATTATCGATTGCGCTCTCAGGCGGGTTAGACCGATGGCTTGGTTCTTGAACTATTATGTTTGTGCGAGATGCGACTCGGTATGGACGGACCAGTGGTCGTGCACGTGCGATGACGACTGTCCGCATTGCGGCGCGCGACACATGTCACCCTTCAAGAGCGACAACCTCACCACGATCATCACTCCCGAGGAAGGGCTGTTTGTTGTGCGTTGGTCGCCGGAGACCGCCGAACACGATCCCGATTATCGCAAGCTGGGCGCGTTCCCGACGCGGCAGGAAGCAGAGTCTTTCCTAGACAGCGATGATTTTCCCTAAAATCTCTTTTCGTAACAACGAACTAGAACAAGCCCGCTCTATCAACACTGAATTCACACCCAAACTCGACGAAATCTTGCCAGCTCGTTTTTGCGGTCTAAGGTCGCGCATCCACTCACCGAGGGGCGTCTTCCGGAGGTGTCCGATGGCGGAGTGGGTGTGGCGCCCGGGTTCCTGTGTTTACACAAGCAGGAGCACGGGTCGTCTCGGATACCGCCCGCGCCGTCGCAAGACGGGGCTGCCTTCAGTGGCTGGACGCGGACGGACCGAAGGGCGGCGCAAGCCGCCTGGATAAGGCGAGGTCAGCTCGCTGGTCCGAGCCCGGAAGAGCGGCCCGAGACGAGAGACGCCACAAATGGAGCGCCGGAAGGCGCGCGTGCCGGTCACACGGCACGCGGGCGCCTTCGCCGAGGTGCCAACGTTACGGTGCGCCTGACCGGCGCTCCCTCCCCTCACCTTTGCGGTGAGGGACAAGACCAGCCGGACCCGCAAACCGCGGGCCGGACAGCGCAGACGGCTGCGCTTTTTTCTGAGAAGCGAGAGAATGAGGAGAGAGCGGGTGTTGAGCCGCGCTGATGATGTTGAATGGAAGCTCAGTGGTAGCCCACCCACCGCTGTCATGCCCGGGCGTAGCCGTTCGAAGAACGGCGTCGCTTCGCTCGCCTATGACCCGGGCATCCATGCGAAGCTGCAGCAACCACAATTCTTACGATCGTGTTTGTGGACAGCGCTCATGGATCGCCGGGTCAAGCCCGGCGATGACACCGCCTGTAAGGATAGACTGGGCGACAAAGCGGCAGTGAGTCGATGCTTAATACGACTCCGACGCGACCTTCAGGTTGCTCAGCCCCTGGTCGAGATCGCGGCCGATCAGCGGATCGAGCACGAAGGCCGCGTCCATCAGCTTGTGCACGAAGTTTGCCGGCCCCTCCATCGTCCATGTCACCCTGGTGCCGCCGCGGTCCGGCACGAGCGTGTATTCGGTGGTCACCGTCGAGACGAACGGCTTCTCGAAATCGAGCCGCAGGGTCACCTGGCGGAGCGGCTTCGACGCAACGATGGTCATGCGGCCGGTCGCGACCTTGTCGCTCTCGAACGCGTAGGACGCGCCGACTCCGCGGGTGGTCGGCCCGAACGCGCCCTTCAGCGACGGGTCCTTCTGCTCGTAGGGATTCCAGTACTTCATGCGCTGCAGGTCGTTGATCTGCTGGAACACCCACTCGGGCGGCGCCGCGATCCTGGTGCTGCGCTCCACGTGGAAGGTGTCCTGCCGCATCGAGGCGAGGATCAGCATCGCGCCCACCGCCGTCGTCGCCATGGTGCCGAGCCGCTTCAGCGTTCGCATCCTCATGACACGTCACTCCCCTGTTCGCTGACTCTTAAGTTGGCGCATGTCCTTTTCGGAAAACCGGTGTCCACTTTTCCGGGACATGCGCTGGCGCCATCATTCGACCAGCGCCGCGAGCTGCTCGGCGCAGATCGCCCAGCCGCCGTGAAAGCCCATCTGCTCATGCTGCTCGCGGTCGGCGTCGTTCCAGTGCTTCACCGTCGCGGTGTACTTGGTCCGGCCGCCGAGATCCTCGAAGGTCAGCACCACGGTCATGAACGGCTTGCCGGACGGCTCCCAGTCTTTGGTGTAGGCGTCGGTGAAGACCAGCCGCTCGTTCGGCACCACCTCGAGATAGACGCCGGGGCACGGAAATTCCTGCCCCTCGGGGCCGCGCATCACGACGAGGCTCGCGCCGCCGGGACGAACATCGGTCTCGATGCGCGGCGTGGTCCAGGGCTTGGGCGCGAACCACTGCTTCATCATCTCGGGATCGGTCCAGGCGTTGAACACCTTCTCGCGCGGCGCGTCGATGACGCGCTCGAGCACGAGCTCGCGGCCGCGGGTGGCGGTCGTGGTCTTGCCGCTGATCGTCGTGGTGGTGGCGCTGGTGGTCATCGGGTCGTCTCCTGCTTGGCTTTTGTTGGGGGGTTGGTTGGTGGGTGGCTATTTGGTCTTGGTACTCAGAAGCGTTTCCACGTGGTCGCGCAGATGCGCGATCGATTCGGCTGCGACCGTGGAATCCTGTTTCGCCTTGGCGAGGATGAAGGCGCCCTGCAGCACCGCCTGGGTGTAGAAGGCGAGGCTCTCCGGGCTCCACTTGGCCTTCGGCGCGTAGAGGCGCTTGGCTTCGGCGATGTCTTTGGCGACGCCTGCGGCATGCGCGCTGATGTGGCGGTCGCACGCCTCACGGATCGCCGGATGCGTCATGTAGGCCTCCTGCACCATGGTGCCGAGCAGGCAGGTGTATTCGGGAATCTGGTGCTTCAGCATCGCGGCACGGAAGTCGATGTAGCCGAGCACGCGCGCCGCCGGATCGCTCGCCGCGTGATAGGGCGCGGTCGAAAAGATGCCGTCGGCCATGTCGGAGAAGTGCTGGGCCGCGGCCACCGCCAGCTCGTCCTTGCTTTTGAAGTGGTGGAAGAAGCTGCCCTTGGTGACGCCGGCGGCGTGGCAGATGTCGTCCACCGTGGTGGCGGCGTAGCCCTTGGTGCGGATCACGGTCAGCGCCGCGTCCAGCAGCTTGGTCTTCGAGGAGCTCAGGGCCTGGGCGTTCATCGGGGTCTCGGTGGTTCGTTGCTGTTTTCCGTACCGACTGGTTGGTATCATACCGACTGGTTGGTATGTGTCAACGGCAAAATTCGCCCGCCTGCGAAAAATCGCAATGCCGGTGTTTGTGGTCAGGCAGGGGACGGGATGACCCGCGGTTGCAGGTCCGCAACTTGCGCCGCCGTGTCGGAAATGCCGCAGCGCCGAACAATGTTGCCGCGCCACCGCGGCCGGTTTGACAAGCCGGACCGTCAGGGCGAAACGGAGCGACGCGTTGTGAATCGACCAGCCAAATCGACCGGCAAGCGCCTGACGCCCCAGACGAAACACGCCCAACGAGGACGATTGATGCGGCCTGCGACTGTGCTTCTCTGGATCGGTCTGACGCTTCCGCTCGCGGCCTGCTTTCAGGCCGGCGCCACCGGCGACAACGTGCCGGGACTTAACGCCGCACCGGCCGCCGCTCCTGCTCCCGCGCCGGAGCCTTCGGCGCCGGCGATGCCGGCCGGCCGCGGCGCCACCGCGCCGAAACCGTCGCGTTCCGCCGCCGCATCCGCCAAAAACGACGGCAAGGAGGAGTGGTGGAAGGAAGGCGGCGTGACCCGCGAGAAGATCAACGGCATGTGCTGGATGAAATACGAGACCGGCCGCAAGGACATGCCGGTCGAGAAACGCGCCGACCTCGTGAATCAGTGTGTCATCGACACGATGAAGGAGTATCCTCCGGTCAATTGATTGAAGCGAAGCCTTTAAGCGAAACCATTAGCGAAAGCCCAATGTCGCGTTTCTGGTTTGTTTTATTTGTTCCGGCTCTGCTCGCCCCTGCCCTGATCGTTGTCGGGCTCGCGACTGCTGCGCCTGCCGGCGCGACCATCTTCTGCATGGTGCAGAAAAGCAAAGATGGGTTCGTCGCGCTGCGCAAAGGTCCCGGCACCGCACATCCGATCGTCGCGCGGATGAAGGAGGGCGACGAGGTCGAAGCCATCGACGACGCCGACAAGAACGGCTGGATGCCGCTGCGTCACTGGTGGGGCTTCGAGCGTCACAACGACAAGACCCGGCTCAACCACCGCAAGGGCTTCGCGCACAAGCGCTACATCGGGGAATGCGGATGATCCGCGCAGCGATCGCAGCCTTGCTGATGGGCGCGGTCGCGAGCGGGGCGCTCGGCGTCGCGGTGAGCGCCCAGGCGAACGCTCAGGAGATCAACACCGGCGAGCTGGTCGGCCGCCGCGACATTCCGGCGGTGGTCCGGGAGCAGGTCGTCTGCGGCACCAATCCGGACCTGATCACGCGGCACTCGTTCGGCACTGGCTACCTGTTCGCCTGGGACTGCCCGGGCACGCGCGGCAACACCGTGCAGGCGCTGGTCTATGCCGACCGCCGCGACGGCATGGGGGCGAGGCTGCTGCGCTTCCCGCATTCCGGCGACAAGTCCGGCGCCGATCCGGCGTTCGAGATCGCCAACAAGCGGCTGTTTCCGTTGAGCGGCGAGATCGTGGAGAGTCTCCTCGATCTCGAGGCCACGAGCTTCTGCCGGTCGGAGAGCCGCTGGAAGCTCATAGGCGAGCTGAAGCGGCCGATGCTCGTGTCGGTCCGGCAGACCCGCGACTGCCGCGGCGTCACCGGCTGGGTGTCGGTCGTCCCCAAGGACAAGGACGCCACCGGCGATGTGCCGAAAAGCCGGACCGGCGACACCACGAGAAGCCGAACGCGCTGGTGATTGGCATGATCCGCGACAGTGCTAATATCCGGCGCTGTTCGAATCTCGAAGGAGCAAGCCATGGCAAAAGGTCAGCAGCGTCAACCGAAAGAGAAGAAGAAGCCGAAGGCCGACCCGAACAAGACGAAGGTGGCGTCGGGCTACAAAGCGAACTACGGCACTGGCAAGAAGTAGCGCCGGAGTTTTTGAACCTTCTGTGTGCGTTGCGACACAAACAGGCAAGTGATCTCCCGGACGGGCGCTTCAAGCATCCGTCCGGGCGCCTGATAAAGCAGAAGGATTCGTGTCGTGATCGCAACTTTGATGTTTGTGTCGAGCGCGCTCGTGCGCGCCACCCGCAAGACCGGCCGCGGCGTCACGCTGGTGGCGCTGGCCTATCGCGAAGCCGCCGAGCTTCGTCGCACCAGCAAGAATCATCCGTTCTCGGAAGGCTGACCGGCCTACGCCGCCGGGGCGACCTGCGCGTCCGGCTGGTTGCTGCGCTTCAAGGCGTCGGCGCAGAAGCCCGACGCCTTCATCTCCTCGATGAAGGTCTTCAGATACGCGTGGGCCAGGCTGCGGCCCTTCGGCATGCCCATCGCCTGCTGGATCGCCATGAAGCGGCCGTCCATCACGCGAAGGCTCGGATTCGCCGCCGCGAACTCCACCAGCGGCTGGCGCACGCCGCCCGCGGCGTCGAGCTTGTCGCTCACGAACATGTCCATGGCCTGCGGCCCGGTCGGCGCGCGCACCAGCGTGGCGTTCTTGATGTTGCGGGTGAGATAAAGGTCATAGGCCGAGCCGGTCGCGACCGCGATGCGGATGCCGGCCTTGTCGACGTCCTCGATCGCCTTCAGCGGCGACGCCTTCGGCACCATATAGGTGCCCTCGATCAGCACATAAGGCGCGGTGAAATCGATCTCGGCGGCGCGCACCGGCTCGATCGCCAGGAACGCGATGTCCCAGAGGCCGCGCTTCATCGCCTCGAACACCTTGCCGGCGGCGTCGAACGTCACGAGCTCGAGCGGAACGCCGAGCCGCTTGGCGAGCTCGCGCGCCAGGTCGCCCGTGATGCCCTGCGCCTCGCCGTTCGGGCCCTTCTGAGCCAGTACGGTGTTGCCGAAGTTGATCGCGGCGCGCAGCGCGCCGGTCGGCGCGAATTCTTTCAGCACATCGGGAGAGACTGGGGCCACGGGTCTGTCTTTCATTGGTCGGTCGGTCGCGTCGATGGATACCGTTTTCCGGTCGTCCCCGCCACAAGCATGACCGGCGGAAATAAAATCCCGGAGCCGGCATTAACGCATCGGCAAGGTCTCGTTTACCGATTGGTCGTAAAGTCCCGCGCTTGCACGGCCGCTCTGGCCTGCGCGTCGATGGGACTTTGTGCCGCCTATGATCCTGCGGATTGCAACGCTTCTGGTGTGTCTGATGCTCACGGCCTGCGCGGGCGGCAAGATGCCGGGCAACAGCGACACCACCTCGTCGATCTCGTCGTTCCTGCCGTCGTCGTTCTCGACGCCGGCCAAGCTCGATCCGCCGGAGGGCTCGTCGGCCGACGACCGGACCATCAAGGCCCGCGCCCAGTGCTGGGCCAAGGTCGAGCACGAGAAAAACCTTCGCGGCATCGACCAGCGGGTCGGCTATGTCGACCGCTGCGTGGCGGCGCAACTGCAGCAATAATTACCTCTGGCGCCTGCGACCGCTGCTGGCGGAACGCCCTTCCCGGGAATAGAATCTCCGTTGCGGTTGTTCCTTCCAATGGGAGGCGACGCATTTCAAAGGAGGTCGTCATGAGCCGGACGGCGAGACTTGCTTTGACGGCGGCATTTGCCGGTCTGCTCGCGGTTGGCGTGCTGGGCTATGCCGACGGCGCCAAGGCCGATCCCTATCGCTGGTGCGCGCAATACGGCAACAGCGATGACAACGGAACGAACTGCTACTTCATGACATTGGAGCAGTGCCGGGCCGCGATCTCGGGCAATGGCGGCTTCTGCTCGCCGAACAACTTCTACGACGGTGCGCCGGTGACGACCGGCGAGAGCGCGTCGCGGCGCAACCGCCGCTCGCGTTGACGAAGGAGAGCTCCAAGGAAGCTCCAAGCAAGCTCAGAGGAGAGCACCATGCGCCTCATGTTCGCGGCGATCGCGATGCTGATCGCAAGCTCGCTGACCGGTGAAGCGAAAGCCGATCCCTATCGCTGGTGCGCCGAATATGGCGGCGGCCGCGGCGGCGGCACCAACTGCTACTTCATGACGCTCGGGCAATGCCAGGCCGCGGCCTCCGGCAATGGCGGATTCTGCCGGCCCAACACCTTCTATACGGGCGACGACCGGCCGCGGCGCCGGCGCGCGCGCTCCACCGACTGACCGCCAGACGCCTTAACCGGACGGGCCGAACACCCTGGATTGCGGCCGGCGAAATTGCATATTGTTGCCTCGACCCTATGCTGAATAGGCCCGCTAGGGGCGCGGGAAGAGGATGCGATGGTTTCGATCGGAGTTCGCGGCGCGCTCGCCGCGATCATGTTGACAGGGCTGCCCGGTATCGCGGCCGCGCAATTTCCGCCCCCTGCCCCGCCCGGGGGCTCATCCAACTCCTCGGTGCAGGACCGCTGGCCCGACCCGCCGCCCCGCTCCTCGGCCCGGCCGCCGAGCGCTGCGGCGACGCAACCGACCCCCGCGCGGCGGCCGACCGCGCCGGCCAACACCGAGGCCGACGATGCCGCCCCGGCTGCGCCCAAAACTGCACACACGACCGCGGCGCCGAAGCCGGCCGCAAATGTCGTGACCTGCAACGGCGTGTTCGCCAAAGACTCGACGCACCTCAAGCTCGCGATGAAATACGACTCGCGCAACGTCGTGTTCGACGACGTCGACGGCCCGGAGGGCAGCAAGATCAAGGCCACGGTGCTGTTTCCGAACGATCCGAAGCGCCGCCTCGAGGTGGTCTGGAACAATGACTCGGCGCGCACCGACATGTCGGTGATCTCGATCAACGGCCAATCGCAATGGATCGCGCCGAAGGGCCTGAAGCTCGGGATTTCGCTCGCCGCGTTGCAGAAGCTCAACGGCAAGCCGTTCAAGGTCAGCGGCTTCATGCCCGACGGCTCGGCATCGGTGCTCGGCTGGGACGGCGGCGCGCTGAGCACGCTGCCGGGCGGCTGCAAGGTCGGCATGCGCCTGATGGCCGACAGCAAGGCGTCACCGGATGCGCGCAGCGCGGTCAGCGGCGACAAGGAATTGTCATCGAACGATCCTGGCGTGCTCGCGGTGAAGCCCTCGGTCGTGGAAATTCTGATCGGCTATTAGGCAGAGCGAACCCGATCCATTTCACAGTTGCAGATATTGCGTGCAGCGAATGCCTCGCCACAATAATTCCCCAACGCCGCCGCATTGCTTTGCGATGCAGCAAACATTGCTTAACCGAGCAGCCCCCAAAACCATCGCACGGCCGAACAGTCCGTCATCGCATACCGGCACCCAGTTGGAGCAGATCATGCGCTTTTGTGCGGCTCTCATGTTGGTCGCGGCTGTCACGCTGACGAACGGCGCGGCGCTCGCAGGCGACCCCGACAAGTCTTCCAACGACCCGACCTTCGGCAACCGCACCGACAAGCCGGACGGCTCGTCGACGCTGACGGTCGGCCGCAAGCTTCCGACGCTGTGGGAAACCAAGGTCGGCACCGACGTCAGCCTCGCGGCACAGCCGAGCACGCTCCCGTCCGAGAACTTCGCGACCGGCACGACCAGCAGCGCGTCCACCGGAACGGTCTGGGGCAGCATCACCATGCCGGGTTTCCGGCCGCTCGGCTTCGACAAGACCTCGTTCGAGGCCCGCATGGACGGCGCCAAGGACGAAGGCAAAGTCGGCGCCGCGGTGAGCCGCACGGTGCCGCTCGGCCAGAGCTTTTCGATGACCTGGGAGAACGGCTATTCGGTCACGCAGCCGCTGGCGCAGACCGGGACCACGACACCGTCTTCGCTGCCGCTCGTCATCAATCCGTCGCCCTCCGTGATGGGCACGCTGACGACGCCGATGCAGGCGCGCACCGTCGATCAGAGCTTGAAGTTCAACGTCTCTCCGTGGGGCACGACGTTCTCGGCCGGGGCAAGCTCGTCGACCGCCGACAACAACCAGTGGCACAACAAGCTCAGCATCGAGCAGACCGTGATGGGACCGCTGAAGGTCACGACCTCGGTCGAAGACCCCGGCTCGACGACCCCGAACAAGAGCATCACCGCAGGTTTTAAGAAAACCTGGTAGCCATCGCGGCCGGCATCGCCGTCGAGCGGGTTCCCTCTGCGTAAACCGGGACTCGCCGCGAAATCGTCACTCTGTCGCCGCACTGCGGTGACGCAATCGCCCCAGCCCGTCGATTATGCACGTCGGCGTGCCAAGTCACTTTGGTGCATGTCACTTCGGTGACAATGCTCATGGGGAGCATGATCGCAACATTGCGAGTGAAGGGAGCGAGCATGAGTGTCAGCAAGCCTGAACGGACGACCGAAAACGACCCGGCAATGGCGGCGGCAACCGCTGCGGTCGAGCAGGTCGAAGGCGAGATCCGCGCCTTCGTGCGGCGCGACGTCTCGTCGTTCCGCCGGCCGCGGAACGAGACCGGCGACGCCGGCGTCGACAACATCAGCTCGGTCATCGAGCGCGTCTCGGGCGCGTCCGTCGCCGAGATCGATCGCGTGATCGCCGAGCTCACGCGGGTGCGCGAGATGCTGCGCAGCGAAGGCGAGCGCGTGCAGCGTGAGATCGCCGGCTACGCCAACCTGAGCCAGGCCGCGATGACGTCGATGAAGATCATCGCCGAGAGCGTCACCACGTGGAAATCGCAGAAGACGCCAGCTCCGGAAGCTCAGCCGTCGGCATCGCCGCTCTGACATCGCGGCGGCAGCGACCAAGCGGAACGACAATGGCCCCGAAACGGGGCCATTGTTCTATGTCCCGGAGATCGACCCTACTGGACGACGCTCGAGCTCACGGCCGCGGTCTGGTTCTCGATCTGCAGGCGCCCGTCGAGATGTCCGACCACAACGGTGCAGGCCACCAGCATGACGATCGCGGTGATGCCGCCGAAGATCAATCCGAGAAATCCAAGTCCTGCACGATCGGCGGTCATCATCAGCCCCTGAAAAATTGCCTTCCTGCCGGGTTAGACGCGCAAGGCGGCCGAAGGTTCAATGCCCGCAGACAAAAATCGTAAGATTCTGGACGAGCCCTTAACGCCGGGGCGGCCGGCATAAAAAAGCGCCGGGAGACGACGCCTCCCGGCGCTTTTGATCCGTCGTGTGGCAGGCGCGCTACAGCATGGTGTAGGCGCTCGACGCCATGCCGACCGGCCGGTTGTCGACCGCGCTGGACAGCGACACCCGGCCGAACACCGTGTTGCGGCCGATCCGGACGATGCGCGCATCGGCCAGCACGTCGACATTCGCCGGCCGCAGGAAATGGATGGTCTGGTCGATCGGGCTTGCCGGCCGCGGTCCGTTCCAGACCGCGGCGCAGGCCAGCGCCATCGCGGCATCGGCCGCCGCCATCAGGGCCTGGGAGCACATGATGCCGCCGCGCGCGAGCCGCACCGAGAACGGCAACCGGACGATCGCGCCGGGCTGCCAATCCGGCGGAGCTGCGGCGGGCCGGCCGGCCTCGACCGCCTCGACCAGAAGTCCCAGCTCCTGCATCCAGGGCGGGAGCGCCTCGATCAGAACGCGACTCGCCGCCTCAATTCCGAAAACGCGGTCGACCGCATCGAGCTGACGCGCTTCCACAGCCATTCTCGCCTCCGCCTGTCAGGCGCGTGCGCAGCTACGTGTTCGCGCGAATCACCTTTTTTCGAGGTTAGAAGCGCGATTCGGCGTTTGCCAGCATTTCCACAGACTTTTCCGGCGCTAAAACTGTGGCCAACGCCCTGCCGAGGCGAAAAAGCTGTGCTAAGGTTCTGTGGTCGATGGCCGAGGCGTGGTGCGCTTGGTGGCGCAGCTGGCGGCCGGGGGTGGCTTGCGTTGGGGAGGTTTCCTGTGAGCGTTCGTGCCTTGGCAGCCCGCATCGTCGGCGGCACCGCAGCGGTGGTCCTTTTGTCAGGAGCTTGGTGCGCGCCGGTTGCGGCGGCGAGCTGGCTGGAAAAGACCATCTATCTCTGGGGACCGAAGTTCGATTCCCAGCTTCCGGCCTGCGATGACGGCTGGGCGATCGGCCAGATCCAGCGCCGCTTCGCGACCAAGGAAGACCGGTTCTGGAATTCCAACCTGAGCATCCAGAGCATCGAGCAGGTCCGCGAGGTCGCGTTCCGGCCCTGGGCTGACGGCACCATCCCGCGCCGGTTCTGCACCGGCCGTGCCTTGGTCTCCGATGGCAAGTGGCGCACCGTGAAATACTCGATCGTCGAGGACGGCGGGATGATCGGCGCCAACTGGGGCGTGCAATGGTGCGTGGTCGGCCTCGACCGCAACTGGGCCTACAACCCTGCCTGCAAGGCGGCCGAGCCCTGATCCGAAGCGAGATTCCCAAGAGCTGCTCATGATCGCCGCTAATGCGATCACGTTTCATTTCCATTTTGTTCTTGACTTGTTCTCGCCCATAGAGAATGCTTCTTGCCGTCTGTTCCATTGCGTGAGGGGCGTCCCATGATCGGTATCGGATTTCGCGTCGTCGCGTTTGCCATCCTGCTCGTTGCCGTCGCGTTGCACCCGGCACAGTCTCAAGACATCGCTCAACAGAACGCGGCCCAAAGCACCGCCCAAAACACCACCCAAGCCGCCGGGTCTCCGGAAACCCTGGCCCAAGGCCGATCGCGGGACAGCGGCGGGCACCAGCCCGGACAGTTCGACTTCTATGTGCTGGCGCTGTCGTGGTCGCCGTCGTTCTGCCAGGACAGCGAAGAGCGCGGCCGCAATGGCGGCGAGCAATGCTCGACTGCGCGGCCCTACTCCTTCGTGGTGCACGGGCTCTGGCCGCAATACGAGCGCGGCTTCCCGCAGAACTGCGAACAGCCGGCGCCGCGCCTCAACCGCGAGCTGATGACCTCGATGCTCGACCTGATGCCGGCGCCGCGGCTGGTGTTTCATGAGTGGGACACCCATGGCACCTGCTCGGGTCTCGACCAGCGGGCTTATTTCGATCTGGTGCGCAAGGCGCGCGAGACCGTGAAAATCCCCGAGGCCTACGCGTCGCCGAAGTCCACGCTGAGCGTCACGCCGGCCGAGGTCGAGGAGGCCTTCATCAAGGCCAATCCGGGCCTGTCGCGCGCCGCCATCTCGGTCACCTGCGGCAGTCCGCGCCTCGGCGAGGTGCGCGTCTGCATGAGCAAGGACCTGCGCTTCCGCGACTGCGCGGAGCTCGACCGCCGCGCCTGCCGCCGCGACAAGCTGATCATGCCGCCGGTGCGCGGCGGCGGCTAACGCAGTTTCCAGCTGAGCTGAAGCCCGGCCCGCTCAACAGGCACACTGTCACCCGCGGGCTTGATGTTCAGCCCGGGGGCATGGCCGACACCTGTTCGGAGACATCACCGACACATTTGTTGTTGGTCAAGTCGATAGTCGCAATCTGGTGAGCAGCGAAGAAGATGCCGTATTGACCATCCGGATTGAGGGGCCGGATCGCGACG